>BNJV01001183.1_pt1:0-80000 | contig 195633 bp, 223 predicted proteins | sample 8540591 | NCBI WGS metagenome assembly BNJV01 (sample SAMD00202457, study PRJDB9452) | human saliva metagenome | host: Homo sapiens | reverse complement strand
TGTCAACATTGCTTCGGTTATCTAATCCTATTCAATCAACCTGTGTTGTAAGGTAATTGGAATATTAGATAAGCCATAATTTTTGTTAATTAAGATTTTATCAATTATACTAATAAAAGTATATTAAAAAAATGTAAAAAAATATTGTATTTATGTTTACTCATTATATTTCTCTCTTGCTTTGACATTATCTAAATTGATAACTTCATACGTACCTCTTCTGAAATAGGATATATTTTACAATCGTTAAAGGATTTCAAAATGAAACAGATTGATTTATTTTGATTTTTATAGGCTTTAAATTTATTCCAGATGTCTATACTATTTGTTATAACATTTGACACCGCTTTCAAACGGGAGTACAATAATATTGAGGACAAGATGGTTTATCTCTTTTATTTAGGAGGTGTCAGATATGCAAATCTATTTTGTTTATTCTATTTTCTATCTATTATCACGCGTAGTAGCACTTGTAGTTCTAGCTTATCTTATTAAGTTACTCATTGCTCGTTTAAAAAGAAACTAAGTAACATTTTGCCCAAATAGTAGTTATTTAGGCTTTTTGCTATACTTTAGCCTAGTGGATTAAATCTATAAAGGTAGTGTTCAGCATCTTCTTGTAGAGTGATTTTATTTTATGAAGATTGTTTATAGTTGAAGGGGGAAATAGATGGTCTCTAAAATCGATGTAGCTTGGGACTTGTTCCTAGAAGGAAATATATTAGAAGCTAAAAAGTTGGTTGAACAAGATTTTTCCATTGATACCTGTACAGATTTTAGCCTTTTAAATCTGATGGGGTATTTATTATTGGCAGAAAAAGACTATGCCTCGTGTACCCGTATATTTGAGAAATACATTTTATTGGCTCAACAAAATGAAGATAAAGAACATGAACACATTGGATTACATCAATTAGCTATGATCTACAGAGATCAGGGTGATTTTCATAAGGCTTTAAAGCTCATTGAAGATGAAGAGAAGATAATTGAAGAGCATTTTCCCAATGATAATCTAAAGAAAGCTATAAATAACTACGAACAAGGCTATGTGAGATTGAAATTAAACAATCTTGATGAAGCTCTTACATTCATGAATCTGTCACTGGAACAATCTTTAGAGACTGATGATGTGATTTCTCAGGCTTGTAGCTATAGAGGGTTAGGGGAAATTTATTTAGCCTTGGAAGATAAAGGATTAGCCAACACACATTTCAAACGAGCTATAGAACTTTTCGAAAGTGTTGGAGAGTTTGAAGGGGTAAAGGAAATTGAGGAATTGATTAATCGATGATTTTGCATTTAGATTTTGTCATTAGTTTGCTTAAATAAAAAGTTTTAATATGCTATAAATCATGTATTTGATTAAGGGAGATAAGATGAGAGGTTATGATAGAGATGGAATTTCTATTTATTTTAATTATTTTTATACCTTATTTCTTTTATTTAGAATGGAAGGATAACCCTAAACAAAAAATAAGTCCTTTTGCTATCTTTATAAGTTTTACATGATTTACTTGTGGTTTATCCTCATAATTTCCATAATGGCTATCGGTATTTTTTCCCTTGGAGTACTAGCTGTTAGAGGCGAAAAACTTACGTCTGGTTTCTTTGTTTTATCTTTTTTAGGTATAGTTCTATTTAGTTTCTATATTTTTAGTATTCTAAAAGAGATAAAGGACTTAAAAAGCAAATAAAAAGGTAAGTAAATAGATAGATGTAATCTAATTTGAATTGTCTTTATCTGGGGTATGAGTCCGTGTCTTTAACGGAGTTCCCAAAAAGTTACAGAAATTTGAAAAATGAGTCTATTTTACGAGGTTCAAAAGTTCCAAGACCTTATTAAATCTAGGTTATAAGTTTCAAAAAATGTATTCATGGAACTAAAACTTCAGTGTTCATTAGGATGTGCCGGTTCGCCCCGGCTGTCTCTAGAGATTATAAAGAAGTTTTACTCTTTTTTTGTTTTAATTTTATCTTTTTTGTGATATAATTAACCGGTAAAGTTTCTGCTAGTGAATTAGAAGGAGTTTATTTTGTCTGAAGTTGCAAATAAAATCGATCGATTTTTAAATTCTATTTTATTATTATCTGAGAATCAGCATGAGATTTTAGTTGGTTCTTGCACAAGTGGTGTTTCATTAACCAACACTCAGGAACATATCCTGATGTTAGTTGCTGATGAAGCTCTAACCAATTCTGTCTTAGCTAAGAAATTGAATGTTAGTCAGGCAGCGATCACGAAGGCTGTGAAGCCCTTATTGAGTCAGGGGATGCTGGAGACTTATCGCGATGAAAATGATGCTCGGGTTCTCTATTATCGCTTAACTGAAATTGGTAAGCCGATTGCATTAGAGCATCAGCACCACCATCAGCATACCCTTCACACTTATGAGGATGTTTTGTCGAAGTTTACTAAGAATGAGCAAGGGGTCATTTCGCGGTTTTTAGATTTATTGGAAGAGGAGTTATAGTTTGAGGTATATTACGGTTTCAAATTTATCGTTCTATTATGATCGAGAACCGGTTCTGGAAGGGATCAATTACTACTTAGATAGTGGAGAATTTGTTACGCTGACTGGTGAGAATGGAGCTGCTAAGTCAACCTTGATTAAGGCTAGTCTTGGCATTTTACAGCCCAAGGTCGGGACAGTTGAGATTTCAAAGACGAATGTTAAGGGAAAGAAGTTAAGGATTGCTTATTTGCCACAACAGATTGCTAGTTTTAATGCAGGGTTTCCCAGTACGGTCTATGAATTTGTGAAGTCAGGTCGGTATCCTCGTAAAGGATGGTTTCGAAAGTTGAATGAGCACGATGAAAAACATATTCTGAAGAGTTTAGAATCTGTTGGAATGCTGGAATTCAAGGATCGGGCGATTGGTTCTTTGTCTGGTGGTCAGAAACAGCGGGCTGTCATTGCTCGGATGTTTGCTTCAGATCCGGATATCTTTGTTTTAGATGAACCGACGACAGGGATGGATGCGACGACAAAGAGTGATTTTTATGAGTTAATGCATCACAGTGCGCATCACCATCAAAAATCTGTTTTGATGATTACGCATGATCCTGAAGAGGTTAACCAATTTGCGGATCGGAATATTCATTTGGTTCGTGACCAAAGCTCTCCTTGGAGATGTTTTAATGTCCATGATAATGAAGGGGAGGGTGACCATGCTTGATTTATTCCAGTATGATTTTATGCAACGGGCCTTGTTGGCTATGGTTGCCATGAGTCTTTTTTCTCCTGTACTAGGGATTTTCTTGATTTTAAGACGGCAGAGTCTGATGAGTGATACGCTGAGTCACGTCTCTCTTGCGGGTGTTGCTTTTGGGCTTTTCCTTGGGATCTCTCCAACGCTCTCGACCATGATCATTGTCATTATTGCTGCGGTTTTTCTTGAGTATTTGCGGACCTTATTTAAGGACTTTATGGAGATCGGGACGGCAATTTTAATGTCCACAGGTCTTGCCCTAGCTTTGGTACTGATGCGTGGTGGTGGGAAAAGCTCCATGAGCTTGGATCAGTATTTGTTTGGTTCTACCCTAACCATTACGGATGAACAGGTGATCGCCTTATTTGTGATTGCTTTCGTTGTATTAGTGTTAACGGCCTTATTCTTGCGGCCTATGTATATTTTGACTTTTGATGAAGATACGGCCTTCGTAGATGGCCTTCCGGTCCGGACCATGTCTATCTTATTTAATGTGGTAACGGGGGTTGCTATCGCCTTAATGATTCCTGCAGCAGGATCGTTATTGGTTTCAACCATCATGGTCTTACCGGCTAGTATTGCGCTGAAATTAGGGAAGAACTTCCGTGGGGTCATGCTGATTGCGGTCATCATTGGTTTTATCGGGATGTTTAGTGGGTTGATTTTGTCTTATATTGCAGATACACCGGCGAGTGCCAGCATCACGCTTTTATTTGTGGCCTTGTTCTTGCTTGTGAATCTTGGATCACGTTTGAGGAAGTAGATATGAACTTTAAAAAATTTGGTTGGTTATTGTTAGTGGCTTTAACACTTGTTTTGACAGCTTGTGGCAAAAGTCAGAGTCAAAATGGGAAATTAAAAGTGATGACCACTTTCTATCCTGTTTATGATTTTACAAAAAATATTGTCGGAGATGAAGGAACGGTAGACCTGCTCATTGGAGCGGGATCAGAGCCTCATGAATATGAATTGTCTGCAAAGGGGCGGGCTATGATTCAAGATTCGGATGTTTTCGTCTATGAGAATGAAAACATGGAAACGTGGGTTCCAAATCTTTTGAAATCAATGAAGGATAAGAAAACTAAAGTGATCGATGCCACCAAGGGCATGGTCTTGCTTCCTGGATTGGAAGAGGAACATGAACACGAAGGGGGCGAAGAACACCATCATGAATATGATCCTCACCTTTGGCTCTCTCCACATCGTGCCATGAAGATGGTAGAGTCGATTCGTGATCAGTTGGTCGCAGCTTATCCAGATAAGAAAAAGACGTTTGAGAAAAATGCCCAAGCCTATCTGAAGAAATTACAGGCCTTGGATCAAGCTTATCAGGATGGGTTGAAAGATGCGAAACAAAAGAATTTCGTGACCCAACACGCGGCTTTCCGTTACTTGGCCTTGGATTATGGCTTGAACCAGGTGGCCATTTCAGGGATTTCGCCTGATAGTGAGCCTTCTGCTGCACGATTGCGTGAATTGACAGAGTATATCAAGAAAAATGAGATTAAGGTGATTTACTTTGAGGAATGCTTCTAAGTCCTTGGCGAAAACCTTGTCTTCTGAAGCTGGTGTTGAGTTGGCTGTCTTAAATCCTTTGGAAAGCCTGACGGATCAAGAAATGAAAGATGGCGAAGACTACGTGTCTGTTATGAAGGAGAATCTGAAGGCGCTAGAGAAAACAACGTCACAAGCTGGTAAGGATATTCAACCGGAACATGAGGAAGATTCTAAGACGGTTCAAAAGGGCTATTTCGAGGATAGTCAAGTGAAGGATCGTAGCTTAGCAAATTATGCGGGCGATTGGAAATCAGTTTATCCATACTTGCAAGATGGAACTTTGGATCAGGTCTTTGATTATAAGGCAAAATTAAATCCAACCATGACGGCTGCTGAGTATAAGGAATATTATACCAAGGGTTACCAAACAGATATTGATCGGATTAAGATTGATAAGGATTCAATGGAGTTTTATCAAAAAGGATCTTCTAAGAAATATACCTATAAATACGTAGGTAAGCACATTTTGACTTATAAGAAGGGGAATCGTGGTGTTCGTTATCTCTTTGAAGCCAGGGAGAGCGATGCGGGAGACTTCAAATATGTTCAATTTAGTGACCATGAAATTACTCCGGTAAAGGCAGCTCACTTCCACATTTTCCATGGAGGAAAGAGTCAAGAGGCGCTTTATGATGAGTTAGAAAATTGGCCAACTTATTATCCTTCGAACTTATCTGGTTTAGAAGTGGCACAGGAAATGCTGACTCATTAAGAGCTGTATCAAAAGAGAGACTAGGACTGATTATCCTGGTCTCTTTTTGATTAAAAATGAGGAGTGAAGCTTGTCAAATGCTTGAAAATACGTTACAATGAAAGGGCTTTAAACTAAAAAATGTATGAGGAATTTTAAATGAAAAAAGTTGGTGCAATTCTTGTGAGTCTTCTCAGTGTGGTCCTGTTGATAGCTTGTTCGCAACAGGGAGCGAGCAAAAAATCAACCGCCTCCTCTAGTCAAACGACGACCTCTTCTGAGGTCAAAAAGACGGATGCTTCTAGTTCGGAAGTGAAGGAGAAAGAAAAAAAAAGAAGAGAAAAAAGAAGTGAAGAAAATGGATCTTGAGGCTATTGCCAATGGAGATTACAGCAGTATTGCTGGTGTCTGGCAAGATGATAAAGGAAACAAGCTGGTCTTTAACGACAAAGGTTTGGTCTCGCAAGAGTTAGAGGGCTATGGAGCTTCTTTGACGGATTATGGAACCGCCTCAGAAGGCATTTATGGTGGTCGTGATGGGGGCTTCTTGTTGGAGTATATTCCTGCTGGAGTAACTATTGGTGATCAGGTCGATGATCAAGGACAAGTCGTCTTTAAGGATACATCAGATGCCTCTAAAAACCGTTTGTGGTCTGGTGTTGGTATCGCTAGTTTTGGGGAACAAGGCTCGATCTACTATCATGTAGGAGATGAATAATGGAAAAAAGAGGCTGGGACAAAAGTCCTAGCCTCTCAATTATTTTTGGATTGTCAAGCAAGACGCAGTGGTTGAGTGGGCTCTACTACGCTGATTTCATCAGCTTTTACAGCTCTACTCAACTGTGCGGAGGTGGGACGAAGAAATCGAATTCTAACGAATTACCGATTTCTGTCCCACTCTCTTTTTCTTATGCATGTGGTGGGAGCCAAGAAAGCTCAAATTGGAGCAATTGGGCTTCAAGGAGATCTTGATGGGAAACCTCTTGTTTCTCTTTGCCATCTAATAGGGCTTTTTGGATGAAATAGGCGCCTGCAGTATGTGAGTTGGCGCAAATTTTGAGCTCTTGCTTGGGAAGATGGAGAAGGACTTCTTTAAAGAGAGGGAGGCCCAGATCATAGATTGGTTTTCCTGGACAGGTTGGATAGAGCCCAAGGGCTGACCAGAGGTACCAAGCAGATAGACTACCATTGTCCTCATCACCTGGATAGGCTTGGAAATCTTGATGGAAAGCTTGGGAACGGATCTGGTGGATCAGGAGATTGGTGTATTCGGGATGAAGGCTGTGACGGAAGAGGTAGGGAATGTGAAAGCTCGGCTGATTGGAGATGGCAATCTGCCCAAATGGGGCTTGGGCCATTTCACTCATTTCGTGGATTTCATAGCCATATCCTCTTACATCAAATTGAGGTTTTTGATTGGCCAGATCCAGCAGCCGTTGGGTGAAGGCTTTTTTACCGCCCATTAGTTCTATCAGGCCGGAGAGATCGTGTAAGGCTCCAAAAGTAGCCTGGGTTGCAGAGCATTCTGCATAATCTCCTCCCCAGCTGGTAGGATAGAAGGGTTCTTTAAAGGTTCCATTGGTGGATCGTGCTCTCATAAAGCCTGTTTGGGCATCATACAATGTTCGGTAGGAGAGGCTGGAAGCAGCATAGTGAGCGGCTGTTTCTGTATGCCCCAATTGCTTGGCAACGGTAGCAATGCAAAAATCACTATAGGCATAATCTAGGCTATGGCTCACACTTTCGTGAAAATCATCGGGTAGGTAGCCAAGGGCCTTGTAGCTTTCATTGCCATGGCGACCAAAATGTTGAGTGGGGTCTGTTTTTTGGGCCGTCTGGAGCATAGCTGTCAGCATGTTTTCATGTAGGTCTGGTGCGATCCCTTTGGTGACAGCATCCGCAAAGACCCCATCGATGAGGGTACCTGGCATCATCCCTCGTTCATCTGGGGCCAACCATTTTGGTAGAAAACCAGTATCCTGGTAAGTATTTAAAAATCCTTCGAGAAAGTGACGGTAGTAATCAGGGTAGACAAGGTTAAAGAGCGGAAAAGAGGTCCGAAAGAGGTCCCAAAATCCGATATTGGTATAAGCTTTTCCTGGTTTGATTTCATTATGGGTGACATCCAGGTGCCAGTCATTTCCCGTGCTATCTGTTTCATAAAAGGTTTGAGGGAAAAGGAGGAGTCGGTAAAGGCAATGATCGAAAAAGGCTTGGTCACGCCCTCCGGTATCTTTTACTTCAATTCGTTTTAGCAGTTGATTCCATTGATCGGCTGCTTCTTTTTTAGCTTCCTCTAGGGAAAGGTTGGGAAGATGGCTGTGAGCCATGTCTTGGGACAGATAAGAAGTTCCTAATTGGACGGTCACTTCATTGCTAGCAAAGGTCAGAAAAAGATCTTGATCGATGTGAGTGACGCTCTCAATCGGCTGGCTAAATTGCCACTGGAGATAGAAAGAGTAGGAAGTATCTGCGGTATGAGCCTGATCCAGAATGCGGAAGTGGCAGGTTTGGCCTGTCAGGGTCAAGTCCTCTAGTTCATTTGCTGCATGAAAGCAGAGAGTCAGCTTTTCTGGTGCTCGAAAGCGCATGACAGCCCCGTAGCAGCTTGGAACCAGCTCACTGTGAATCTGATAACGTTCCGAAAAAATCCGAAGGTAGTGGGGCTGGAAAACGGCTTCTTTCATCGAATAACTGCTTTGACGACGGAAGAGGTCGGAACTTGCAATTTCTCCTGTGATGGGCGTGATGAGGCACCAAGCGTAGTCTCCTATCCAAGGACTAGGCTGGTGGGTAAGGCGAAATCCCTGAAAAATAGGGAGATTGGGGTTGAAAAACCAAGCCCCTTGTTCGTGTGTCGTCTGGGGAAGGAAGTAGTTCATCCCAAAAGGGACCCCGGTATAAGGGAGGGTATTTCCGTGGGAATAGTGGGGATGATTATCGCTTCCCCAGCGGGTATCGATGGTTTGGCAATGTGTGCGCATCTTGTCTCCTTTTTCTTCATCAACCTTAAATGATCTGTGTTTTTCTTTGAACACGCAGTGGTATTTTCTTCAATTGTATCAAAGCGTTGTCAAATATGATAGCGTTTTTATCAAATGGAAAATTTTGTAGAAAAAGGGCTATAGTTTGCGTATGTATTTCCCCTTTGAAATCTTTTATACTGAATAGGAAAGAATCGATACGTGTGAGGAAAATAAATGACCTATTCAAAAGAAATTGTGCGAGAATGGTTGGATCAGGTGGCTGAGCGAGCTAAGGAGTACCCTGAGTGGGTGGATGTCTTTGAACGTTGCTATACAGACACCTTGGACAATACAGTTGAGATCTTAGAAGACGGCTCAACCTTGTGTTAACAGGGGATATCCCAGCTATGTGGTTGCGTGACTCAACGGCTCAATTGAGGCCTTATCTTCATGTGGCTAAAAGAGATCCCCAATTGCGCCAGACCATTGCTGGTTTGGTCAAACGTCAGATGACCTTGATTCTCAAGGATCCTTATGCCAACTCTTTTAATATTGAGGAGAACTGGAAGGGTCACCACGAGACCGACCATACCGATTTGAATGGCTGGATTTGGGAGCGCAAGTATGAAGTGGATTCGCTTTGCTATCCCTTGCAACTGGCTTATCTTCTTTGGAAGGAAACTGGTGAGACTAGCCAATTTGATGAAACCTTTGTCACAGCGACCAAGGAAATTCTTCATCTCTGGACAGTGGAACAAGACCATAACAACTCTCCTTATCGCTTTGTTCGGGATACAGACCGTAAGGAAGACACGCTGGTGAATGATGGTTTTGGGCCAGATTTCGCCGTGACAGGGATGACCTGGTCAGCCTTTCGTCCAAGTGATGACTGCTGTCAGTATAGTTACTTGATTCCGTCCAATATGTTTGCAGTGGTTGTTTTGGGTTATGTACAAGAAATCTTCGCAGACTTGAATCTAGCCGATAGTGAAAGCATCATTGCAGATGCCAAACGCCTGCAAGCGGAGATTCAAGAAGGGATCGAAAACTACGCCTACACGACTAACAGCAAGGGCGAGAAGATCTATGCTTTTGAAGTAGACGGTTTGGGAAATGCTAGCATCATGGATGATCCAAACGTGCCAAGCTTGTTGGCAGCTCCTTATCTGGGCTACTGCGCCATTGACGATGAGGTCTACCAAGCTACTCGTCGGACGATTTTGAGCCCTGAAAATCCCTACTTCTATGAAGGGAAGTACGCAAGTGGACTAGGAAGTTCTCATACGTTTTATCGCTATATCTGGCCGATTGCTTTATCCATTCAAGGATTGACAACGACAGATAAAGCTGAGAAAAAACATTTGCTGGACCAGTTGGTTGCCTGCGATGGAGGCACGGGCGTCATGCACGAAAGTTTCCATGTAGATGATCCAACTAAATACTCGCGTGAATGGTTCTCTTGGGCCAACATGATGTTCTGCGAATTGGTCTTGGATTACTTGGATATTCGCTAATGAGCTGTCGCTTAACAGATTCTTGTAAAGAATCACAAATAGATCTTTAAATTTAAGTTAGAATGAGGTTTTACTCATGGAAAATGTTGTTGTACATATCATCTCTCATAGCCACTGGGATCGTGAGTGGTATCTACCTTTTGAAAGCCACCGGATGCAATTGGTGGAACTGTTTGACAATCTCTTTGATCTTTTTGAAAATGACCCTGAATTCAAAAGTTTCCACTTGGATGGACAAACCATTGTCCTTGACGACTATTTAGAAATTCGCCCTGAAAACCGTGACAAGGTGCAACGCTATATCGACGAGGGCAAGCTCAAGATTGGTCCCTTCTACATCTTGCAGGATGATTACCTGATCTCCAGCGAAGCCAATGTCCGCAATACCTTGATCGGACAGGCTGAATGCGCTAAATGGGGCAAATCTACTCAGATTGGTTATTTCCCGGATACATTTGGAAATATGGGACAAGCTCCTCAAATCCTTCAAAAATCAGGCATTCACGTAGCAGCTTTTGGGCGTGGTGTCAAACCAATCGGCTTTGACAACCAAGTCCTCGAAGATGAGCAATTTACCTCTCAATTTTCTGAAATGTACTGGCAAGGGGCGGATGGTAGCCGTGTGCTGGGTATTCTCTTTGCCAACTGGTACAGTAACGGGAACGAAATTCCAGTGGATAAAGATGAAGCTTTGGCTTTCTGGAAACAAAAATTGGCAGATGTTCGCGACTATGCCTCAACCAACCAATGGTTGATGATGAACGGCTGCGACCACCAACCGGTTCAACGAAACTTGAGTGAAGCTATTCGCGTGGCTAACGAACTTTTCCCTGACGTGACCTTTATTCATAGCTCCTTGATGAATATGTTCAAGCAGTGGAAAGTGCGCTTCCTGAACAATTATCTACGGTTACGGGAGAATTGACCAGTCAGGAAACCGATGGTTGGTACACACTGGCAAATACGTCTTCCTCTCGGATTTATCTCAAGCAAGCCTTCCAAGAGAATAGCAACTTGCTCGAGCAAGTGGTGGAACCTTTGACCATCATTACTGGTGGGCATAACCATAAGGATCAATTGACCTATGCCTGGAAGACACTCTTACAAAATGCGCCACACGATAGTATTTGTGGATGTAGCGTAGATGATGTTCACCGTGAAATGGAAGTTCGTTTTGCCAAGGTCAACCAAGTTGGAAACTTTGTCAAGACTAACCTTCTGAACGAATGGAAGGGTAAACTAGCAACTCAAAAAGCCCAGAGTGAGCACCTCTTTACGGTCATCAATACTGGCTTGCATAATAAGGTGGATACCGTTAGCACGATTGTCGATGTAGCAGTTTGTCCATTTAAGGAATTGCACCCGACAGAGGGCTTCAAGAAAATGGCCGCTTTGAGCTTGCCAGACTACCACGTAGAAGATTTAGATGGGCATCTTGTAGAAGCAGAGATTGAAGACTTGGGGGCAAGCTTTGGCTATACCCTGCCTAAGGATAAATTCCGCCAACCCTATATTGCGCGTCAAGTGCGCGTGACGGTTCCAGTTCATTTGGCAGCCTTGTCTTGGACAACCTTCCAGCTCTTAGAAGGCAAAGCACCTCATCATGATGGTCTGTTCCAAAATGGGGTGATCGATACGCCATTTGTAACCCTTAGTATCGATGATGGCTTGACCCTCTATGATAAAACGACCAATGAGGCTTATGAGGATTTCCTTCGCTTTGAAGATCGTGGGGATATTGGAAATGAATATATCTACTTCCAACCAAAAGGAACAGAGCCGATCTATGCGGAGTTAACAGCTTATGATGTCTTGGAAAACAATGCTCGCTATGCCAAAATCTTGCTCAAGCATGACTTGACGATCCCGGTCAGCGCGGATGAACAATTGGATGCGGAGCAAAGAGGCATTATCGAGTTTATGAACCGCAAGGCAAGTCGCTCAGAAGAGCTGACAACCATCCCTCTTGAAACGGAGATGACCATCTTTGTAGATGATCCGCAAATTCGCTTCAAGACGCGCTTCACCAATACTGCCAAGGATCACCGTATCCGTCTCCTGGTCAAGACTCACAATACACGTCCAAGCAATGATTCTGAAAGTATCTATGAGGTGGTCACACGGCCAAATAAACCGGCTGTTTCTTGGGAAAATCCTGAAAATCCCCAACACCAACAAGCCTTCGTCAGCTTGTATGATGACGTCAAAGGGGTAACAGTGGCCAATAAAGGATTACATGAATACGAAATCCTTGGAGACGATACGATAGCTGTAACCCTTCTCCGTGCTTCCGGTGAACTTGGTGACTGGGGCTATTTCCCAACACCAGAAGCACAATGTTTGCGGGACTTTGAGGTTGAATATGCAGTAGAATGCCATCAAGCTCAGGGGCGCTTCTCCGCTTATCGCCGAGCGAAAGCTTTGCAGACACCGATGACCAGCCTTCAAGTTGAAAAACAAGAAGGAAGTTTAGCAGCGTCTGGTAGCTTACTCAAGCATACAGCTTTGACACATCCTCAGGTTTGTCCAACAGCCTTTAAGGTAGCGGAAAATGAAGAAGGTTACATCCTTCGCTATTACAACATGAGCCAAGAAAATGTGCGCGTGTCAGAAGGACAACAAACGGTTGTCGATCTTCTGGAACAACCGTATCCGGTTCATACAGGTTTATTGGCACCGCAAGAAATCCGGACAGAATGGATTAAAAAAGAAGAAGTATAGCTGTTTGCAGCTGAAGAAACAATAAAAGGAAAGGAGGAGCGAAAAAAGTAAGGACCGACTGCTGACTCGCTCCTTTTTACAGGTAAAAGCAATGACCATTGCAACGATTGATATCGGAGGGACTGGGATTAAGTTTGCTAGTCTCACTCCGGATGGAAAGATTTTAGATAAGGCCAGCACCCCAACGCCAAAAACTCTAGAAGATTTGTTGGCTTGGTTGGATCAACGCTTGTCAGAACAGGACTACAGCGGGATTGCCATGAGTGTGCCAGGTGCCGTTCATCAAGAAACCGGGGTGATTGAGGGAATCAGTGCCATTCCTTACATCCATGGTTTTTCATGGTATGAGGCTCTTTCACATCATAAGCTCCCTGTTCATCTAGAAAATGATGCCAACTGTGTTGGACTCAGTGAATTGCTTGCGCATCCTGAAATTGAAAATGCAGCCTGTGTCGTGGTTGGTACAGGGATCGGTGGCGCCATGATTATCAATGGCAAGCTTCACCGAGGTCGCCATGGACTGGGCGGTGAGTTTGGCTACATGACCACCATCGAGCCTGCAGAAAAACTCAACAACTGGTCACAACTCGCTTCTACGGGAAGTATGGTGCGCTACGTCATTGAAAAATCTGGTCAGACTGACTGGGACGGCCGCAAGGTGTACCAAGAGGCGGCAACCGGCAATGCCCTTTGCCAGGAAGCCATTGAGCGCATGAACCGTAACCTTGCTCAAGGGCTGCTCAATATCCAGTACCTAATCGACCCAGATGTGATTAGCCTAGGTGGCTCTATCAGTCAGAATCCAGATTTTATCAAAGGGGTTCAAAAAGCAGTAGACGCTTTTGTGGAAAGATATGAAGAATATACTATCGCTCCAGTGATTCAAGCTTGCACCTATCAGGCAGATGCCAATCTCTACGGTGCCCTTGTCAACTGGTTACAGGAGGAAAACCAATGGTAAGTTTTACAGGACTTAGTCCCAAACAAGCGCAAGCTATCGAAGTATTAAACAATCACATTTCTCTACCAGATGTAGAAGTGTCGGTTGCTCAGTCTGACCAAGCTTCTATCTCTATCAAGGGTGAGAATGGGCAGTATCAACTGACCTACCGTAAACCTCATCAACTCTACCGTGCCTTGTCTGTGCTAGCAACAGCTTTAGCAGAAGGGGACAAGGTAGAGATTGAGGAGCAGGCAGCTATGAAGATTTGGCCTATATGGCGGACTGTTCGCGCAATGCCGTGCTCAATGTCGCATCAGTCAAACAGATGATTGAAGTATTGGCTCTCATGGGTTATTCAACCTTTGAGCTCTACATGGAAGATACCTATCAGATTGAAGGGCAACCCTATTTTGGTTATTTCCGTGGGGCTTATGCTGCTGAAGAGTTACAGGAAATTGAAGCCTATGCCCAGCAGTTTGACATGACTTTTGTACCTTGTATTCAGACTTTGGCTCACTTATCAGCCTTTGTCAAATGGGGTGTCAAAGAAGTCCAGGGACTTCGTGATGTAGAAGATATTCTCCTCATTGGCGAAGAAAAAGTCTATGACCTGATTGACGGCATGTTTGCGACGTTGTCTAAGCTACAAACTCGCAAGGTCAATATCGGGATGGACGAAGCTCACTTGGTTGGTTTGGGACGATACCTTATCTTGAACGGTGTGGTGGATCGGAGTCTTCTCATGTGTCAACACTTGGAGCGCGTGCTGGATATCGCAGACAAGTATGGTTTCCACTGCCAGATGTGGAGCGACATGTTCTTCAAGCTCATGTCAGCAGATGGCCAGTACGACCGTGATGTGGAGATTCCAGAAGAAACGCGTGTTTACCTAGATCGTCTCAAAGACCGTGTCACCTTGGTTTATTGGGATTATTATCAGGATAGCGAAGAAAAATACAACCGCAACTTCCGGAATCACCACAAGATTAGCCAGGATATCGCCTTTGCAGGTGGTGCTTGGAAGTGGATTGGTTTTACGCCCCACAATCATTTCAGTCGTCTCATTGCTCTTGAAGCAAATAAAGCCTGCCGTGCCAATCAGATTAAGGAAGTCATTGTGACGGGCTGGGGGGGACAATGGTGGTGAAACAGCCCAGTTCTCGATCCTACCGAGCTTGCAAATCTGGGCAGAACTCAGCTACCGCAATGATTTAGAGCGTTTATCTACTCATTTCAAGACCAATACAGGCCTCTCAGTTGAGGACTTTATGCAGCTGGATCTGGCCAATCTCTTGCCAGATCTACCAGGAAATCTCAGTGGTATCAACCCCAACCGCTATGTCTTTTATCAGGATGTTCTTTGTCCGATTCTGGACAAACACATGACACCTGAACAGGACAAGCCACACTTTGCCAAGGCAGCTGAGACTCTTACTGCTATCAAAGAAAAAGCGGGCGTCTACGCCTATCTCTTTGAGACCCAGGCTCAGTTGAATGCTATTTTAAGTAGTAAAGTGGATGTAGGTCGACGCATCCGTGAGGCCTATCACGCAGGTGATAAAGAGAGTTTGCGACAAATTGCTAGAGAAGAATTGCCAAAACTCAGAAGCCAGATTGAAAACTTCCATGCTCTCTTTAGCCACCAATGGTTGAAAGAAACAAGGTCTTTGGTTTGGATACCGTAGACATCCGTATGGGTGGCCTCTTGCAACGCATCAAGCGAGCAGAAAGTCGGATTGAAGACTATCTAGCTGGTTCCATCACATGTATCGATGAACTAGAAGTAGAAATCTTGCCATTCAACGATTTCTACGGGGATCAGGACTTCGCAGCCACAACGGCTAATCAATGGCATACCATTGCGACTGCTTCGACCATTTATACAACGTAAAAAATGCTAAGTTGGATGACAGATATCTCATCCACGGTTGATAGGAGTAGAAGAGAGATTGTACTTACGATCACTCTTTTCTACTCCTTTTTTTAAAGCTATGTCATAAATTTGTAGAATTTTTTCTATAATTAGGAGTTTGAAAATGTAAACGGGCTATCTTATAATAGGTGATGTAAACGCTACCAAAGCGAAAAACACGCTCACTGCTCAAAGGGGGGAGTTAGATGAAAAAGTTTGTAAGGACTCTGAGAGAAAATTTCATTTTTCTTTTAATGGTCTTACCTGGTGCAGCGTGGTTAATCTTATTCTTCTATATTCCGGTTTTTGGGAATATCGTAGCATTTAAGGACTATCATATTACGGGAGAGGGCTTCATCGACAGTGTCATGAAGAGTAAGTGGGTTGGCTTTGACAACTTCAAGTTCCTCTTTAGTTCCAAAGATGCTTACATTATTACAAGAAACACGGTATTGTACAACTTAGGATTTATCTTCTTAGGATTGATTGTTTCCGTAGGGATTGCCATCATCTTTAGTGAGTTGAGATCAAAAAGAGTGGTCAAGGTGCTTCAAACCTCCATGCTCTTCCCATACTTCTTATCATGGGTTATCATCAGCTTCTTCACCGATGCCTTCCTTAACGTGGACAAAGGATTGGTCAACCACATCTTAGCTTCATTTGGTATGAAAGCCATCAATTTCTATTCGGAATTGTGGATCTGGCCAGCGCTTCTCCTCTTCTTAGGAATCTGGAAAGGCTTTGGTTATAGCAGTGTCATGTACTATGCAACCATCATGGGAATCGATCCAACCTTCTATGAAGCAGCGACCGTGGATGGTGCGTCTAAGTGGCAACGCATTCGCAACATCACCATTCCTCAGTTGTCTTCCTTGATTACAGTTTTGACCATTCTTGCAGTCGGAAATATCTTCCGCGCAGACTTCGGTCTTTTCTACCAAATCCCGCATAATGCTGGAGCGCTCTATAGCGTGACCAATGTTATTGATGTTTATGTCTACAACGGTTTGACCAAGTCAGGGGATATCGGGATGACAGCAGCAGCTGGTCTTTACCAATCGGTTGTCGGTTTAATTCTTGTTTTGATCTCAAATATCTTTGCTCGCCGCATTGATAAGAATTCCGCTCTCTTCTAGAAAGGAGGATCGTATGAAAAAATCAACCATTCAAAAAGAAAAAATTGATAATGTCGGGATCCATTCTTTCAGTAAGAAGAGCAACTTCTTCTTTACCTTGTTGTTGACCTTGGTCGGCTTGACCTGTGTGCTTCCCTTCATCTTCGTTGTCATGATCTCTTTGACAGACGAACAAAGTTTGGCAGTCCATGGATTCCAATTCTGGCCAGCAAAATTTGGATTTGATGGTTACCTCTTCTTGGTACAGTTCAAAGACAAAATCTTGCAAGCCCTCTTCATTACCTTGTTTGTGACCATTGTGGGAACAGCATGTAATGTCTTTATCACAACGACCTATGCTTACGCTATCTCACGGAGTACCTTAAATACCGCAAGTTCTTTACCGTATTTTCACTCCTTAGTATGCTCTTTAGTGCAGGGTTGGTTCCAAGCTACATTGTGACCACTCAACTCTTGCAGTTAGGTGATACCATCGGGGCTTTGATTATCCCAATGTTGCTCAGTCCATTTAACATCATCTTGATGCGGACCTTCTTTAAACGGACCATTCCAGAAGCCATCCTTGAATCCGCTCGGATCGATGGGGCAAGTGAAACACGGATCTTCTTCCAAATCTGCTTGCCATTGTCTCTACCAGGGATTGCGACTATCAGTTTGTTCACTGCTTTAGGGTTCTGGAACGACTGGTTCAACGCCCTGCTCTATATTAAGAGTGACAACCTTTACCCATTGCAATACCTCTTGATGCAAATCCAAAACAATATGGATTACATCGCTAAAAACGTCGGGGTATCCGGCCAATTGGCAGGAGCTGTACAATCCATCCCACGGGAAACAGGACGTATGGCCATGGTGGTTGTGGCAACAGTGCCAATCGCCATTCTTTATCCATTCTTCCAACGCTACTTTGTAAAAGGCTTGACCATCGGTGGTGTGAAAGAATAAAATCGTTCATTGGAAATCAACAGAATTTTCAACATATAACTTAGTCTATAAAGAAAATAACATAAAGGAGATTTTTCTTATGAAAAATTGGAAAAAATACGCGTTAGCATCTGCTAGTGTCATTGCTCTTGGAGCTACTCTTGCTGCTAGTGGAAGCCTTACAGGGAACAACAAGAAATCAGCAACAACTGAAGATGGTAAACCAATCATCAAGATGTACCAAATCGGTGACAAACCAGATAACTTGGATGTTCTTCTTAAAAATGCCAACAAGATTATTGAAAAGAAAGTCGGCGCAAAATTGGATATCCAATACCTTGGTTGGGGTGACTACGCACAAAAAATGAATGTTATCATCTCATCTGGTGAAAACTATGATATCGCCTTTGCTAATAACTACGTGATCAACGCTCAAAAAGGTGCTTATGCTGACTTGACAGAATTGTACAAGAAAGAAGGGAAAGACCTTTACAAAGCACTTGACCCAGCTTACATCAAAGGGAATACTGTAAACGGCAAGATCTATGCTGTTCCAGTAGCAGCTAACGTGGCATCTTCTCAAAACTTTGCCTTCAACGGACCACTTCTTGAAAAATATGGTATCGACGTTTCAAACGTGAAAGACTATGCTTCCCTTGAACCAGTCTTGAAAGCCATCAAAGAAAAAGATCCAAACGTTGTTCCATTTGCAATGAATAAGAGCTACGGCGGACCTTCAGATGACTTCGACTATGTGGCTGTTGATGGACTTCCATTCGTGGTTGATTTGAAAGGTGACACCACTAAGATCGTTGACCGTTACACAATCCCTCGTTATGTAGAAAACTTGAAGACTCTTCACAAATACTACGAAGCAGGATACATTCCAAAAGACGTAGCAACTAGCGACACTGGTTATGATCTTTCTCAAGATACATGGTTGGTTCGTGAAGAAACAGTAGGACCAGCTGACTACGGTAACAGCTTGCTTTCTCGTGTAGCAAACCGTAAGATCGACATCAAACCATTTACAGACCTTTACAAGAAGAACAACACCACTCAAGTAGCTAACTTTGTTATCTCAAACAACTCTAAGAACAAAGAAAAAGCAATGGAAGTGTTGAACCTCTTGAACACTGATCCAGAACTTTTGAACGGCCTTGTTTATGGACCAGAAGGCAAGAACTGGGAAAAAGTTGCCGGCAAAGAAAACCGTGTCAAAGTCTTGGATGGCTACAACGGAAACACTCACATGTCTGGATGGAACACTGGTAACAACTGGATTCTTTACATCAACGAAAACGTAACGGATGAACAAATTGCACAATCTAAGAAAGATTTGGAAACTGCAAAAGAATCCCCAGCACTTGGCTTCATCTTTAACACAGATAAAGTGAAATCAGAAATCACTGCACTTACAAATACTTTGAACCAATTTGCAGGTGCGATCAATACTGGTACTGTGGATCCTGAAGTAGAAGTTCCTAAGATGCTTGAAAAATTGAAATCAGAAGGTGCTTACCAAAAAGTACTTGATGAAATGCAAAAACAATACGACGAATTCCTTGCTTCTAAAAAATAAGAACAGGTAGTGCGAAAAGGCTTTGGGGCTGTCTCCAAGGCCTTTTCACTCCTCTATGAAAACAGATCTTGGAAATGAAAATTGAGATTTCAATAGAAGAATGCAAATTTGAGGAAAGCGTTTTATTTTTATGATATAATAGAATGACTAATTGGAAAAGAGGCTGAAACATGGGAAAAATCATTGAGTTCATTTTTACGAGAGTCTATGTTGCTATGCTGGTAACAGGGATTTTTTGGGTTTTGACGATCTGTGGGGGTGTTCTGCTAGGAGTAGGACCAGCCGGCACCACAGTTATGAGCCTCTATGCAGAAAATGGCATGTCTTACAAAGACTATCACTGGTCACGCGCTTGGGAACTCTTCAAAGAAAATCTGGTCCCAGCCAATCAAGTCTTTTACACCTTCTTTGCGATTGAAGGGGTTCTCCTCTATGGCATGTATCTCATGCTCCAGATTCCTCACTTGAATTTCTTCCAAATTTTGGTTCTCTTGTTTAATCTGGTTTTCCTCTTGGTTGCGCCTTTAGCTTATGCCGTTTATTTGAAATTGCAAGTTCATTTCGATCTCTCTTATGCCAATAGTATCAAGCTCAGTTTGATCGGAATGTTGCTGGATATTCGTCCAGTTCTGAAGCTCATCCTTGGAACCGCGCTACTTGGCGTCATTAGCTACTATATGCCAGCCCTTCTCTTTTTCGTCTTGATCGGTGTATGGCATTTCTTTGTCAATGATATCTTTGACCCTGTCTATCAAAATATCCACGAAAAATTGGTATCCTAACGATGAAAAGAATCTGGTTAAGTACGCTTTTAAAATTTTACGCCTATGTCATGGTGGCCATTTTGACCATCATGGGCCTGGTCGTCGCGGGGATCTCTTGGAAAAACCAGCAAGCTGAAGCAGATCGGATCGCCCAACGGGTTTTGACCGAAGTCGTGACGGATCTCGAGACCTCTTATCAGCGGGTTACACAAGAAGGCCGTAGTCTCGTTGAAAACCCTGCAAAATTAGAAGGAGTTTATCGCTATTTTACCTTGACGCCATCGGAATATGAGACTTGGCGATTGAATGCCCAATTCCCTTCTTATATCCAGTTGTCTCTACATAAGAATATTGATAGCCTCTATTTGAGCAATAAAAACATAGAGGGCATCGATGTCACCTTGTCTGATTACAAGACGGTATTTGTCTCCACACGGCAATCGAAGGGAGGTAAGCAAGTCTCGGCGGATCATTACAAGGCTCCTGTGACAGCTATTCCAGTTCCTTTGACAGACCCGACAACGGGAGCCGGAGTTGGGATTGCTTATATGACTTTGGACCAGGAAATTTTGACGGCAGCGATTGATAATGCCAGAGGCGATCTTCCAATCGCTGTGCGGATCTTCACTCCCTTTGGGAAAGAGATGTACCATGAAGGGGATAAGGGACAATCGAAGGATATTAAATGGCAAACCCGTAGCACGATCTATGGCTACAAGGTGGATGTAGCTGTTTCTGAAAGTTATCTGGTCAAAAAGGGTCTAGCCAATCTGACTACCTTTCTTTCCGTTTCCTTCCTGATTTTCTTGATCCTTTACTTATTATTAGGTCAGATTTTCAAAAATTACCGGCGTCAAGTCCTCGATTTAGTCGATACCATGAATCAGATCAGTCAAGGCGATAGTGAACGACGGATTGATACCTCGACCAAGGACCAAGAACTTTTGGTTATTGGTAATATGATCAATACCATGTTGGACAATATGGACAAGAATATTCGGGATATCTATCAGCTACAGCTCAGCCAAAAAGATGCTAATATGCGGGCGCTACAAGCCCAGATCAATCCCCACTTCATGTACAATACACTGGAATTTATCCGGATGTATGCCGTGATGCAAGAGCAAGAAGAGTTGGGTGATATTATCTATGAGTTTAGTAGTCTCTTGCGCAATAATATCTCAGATGAGCGAGTGACGACAGTTGAAAATGAGCTCGAATTTTGTCGCAAATACAGCTACCTCTGCATGGTGCGTTATCCAAAATCGATTGCCTATGGCTTTAAGATCGATCCAGGTTTGGAAAAAATGAAGATTCCAAAATTTACTATCCAGCCTTTGGTTGAGAACTATTTTGCACATGGGGTGGACCACAAACGCAAGGACAATGTGATTAGTGTCAAAGTCTTGCAAGGAGAAGGGCAAGTCATGATCCTGGTCAGTGATAATGGGCGCGGGATGGAAGAAGAACAGCTAGAAAAATTCAGGAAATACTAGCCAATCGCAATCCACGCTCAGAAATCGAAGAAAAGAGTGGGCGGCAGTCCATCGGAATTGTCAATGTTCATGAACGCATGCTACTCTATTTTGGAGATCGCTACCATATCCAAGTCTTCTCCCAAGCTCACCATGGAGTGACCTATACGATAACCATTCAAGATGAATAAAGGAGACAGAATGTACAAAGTCTTATTAGTAGACGATGAGTATATGATTACAGAAGGGTTAAAAAAATTAATCCCCTTTGACCACTGGAATATGGAAGTGGTCGCAACTGCTGAAGATGCAGATCAGGCCCTTGATTATGTGCGAGATCATCCGGTGGATGTGGTGATCACGGATGTCAATATGCCTGGCAAGACCGGACTTCAGATGATTGCAGAGATGAAGGATTTGATCCCAGATGTTGCTTTTATCATTATGTCAGGCTATCAGGATTTTGAATATGTCAAGACAGCCCTCAATTTGCGCGTGGCAGACTACCTGCTCAAACCTGTCAATAAGGTGGAGATGGGCAATATTCTAGAAAAAATTCGGAACCAAATCCAGCAACCAAGCCAAGAGTTGGCCAACCGCTTGATTCACGATGACATCTCTGAGGAAGAGTTTTGTCGGTATATCGCAGGTCGGAATTCACTGTGGATTGGGGTTGCTAAGGAGAAAAAAGGCTTTATCAGCTCGTCTTACCAAGTTCTAGGGCAAAATCTTCAACTCTTTATCTCAGATCAAGAAGAAGAAGCCATGATTGAGAAGGCATTTGAGCCTCCGTATAAGGAGCACTTTCATCAATTTAAGGACCTAGTAGAGCGGAGCCTCTTTTATGGGGCGATCCCTCTCAATCAAGATGAAGAGGTCTTCCATTACTACGAACCGGCCTACCGGGTGATCATGCAAGGAAATATCCAACAGATCTTAGAAGAACTGGACTGGTTAGAAAAAATGATCCTTGAGAAGACACCTAAGGTTTCACTGACCAAGCAGCTCTTTATCCAATTTTTGATGGATGTCTTTCATTTGTTTGAATACCTGCAAGGAGATGATTTGGCCGATGTGGTTAAGAAAGTCCATGATGCTGCCACCTTTAGCGAGATGATTGGCTTTATCCAGGAAGAGTTGTCCCGTTTCTTATCCCACTATCGGATGAATGAAAATGTAGCGAGTGTCCTCCAAGTGATTAGCCGTGATTACCAAAAAGAGCTGTCACTCAAGGACATCAGTCAGGCTCTCTTTATCAATCCAGTCTATTTAGGCCAATTGATTAAACGAGAAACCAATGCGACTTTCGCAGAACTCCTCAACAAACAGCGGATTAAGGCTGCCCAGCAGCTCCTCTTATCGACCAATGACAGCATTGAAGATATCTGCTATAAAGTCGGTTACAGTAATGTGGGCTATTTCTACAAGGTTTTCCGTAAACTCTGTGGAAAATCGCCTAAAACCTATCGCTTACAAGTCATGACAGAGCATGCAGAAGATGAGTAAAAGGCTGAGACGATTTGTCTCAGCCTTTTAATTATGTGACTTTCAGTCCGTCTCGCTCCGTTAGGTGCGAGACAAAAAAACCACCCGCTATGCGGGTGCGCATCGAAGGTTATACCAAAAAAACTCCAAACGCGATACAATTAAGGTGTTCAAGCCAATTGTAAAGCGAAAGGAGAAAAATATGGCTCAAAAAGCACATAGTTTATCACACACAAAATGGATGTGTAAATATCACATTGTGTTCACCCCTAAGTATAGACGAAAAGTGATCTATAATCAATATCGAAGTAGTTTGGGAGAAATATTCCATAGATTATGTAGTTATAAAGGTGTTGAGATTATCGAAGGCCATTTAATGCCAGATCATGTTCATATGTTGGTAAGCATTCCACCTAGAATTAGTGTTGCAAGCTTCATGGGATATTTAAAAGGTAAAAGTGCTCTAATGATGTTCGATAAACACGCAAATCTGAAATATAAGTTTGGAAATCGACATTTTTGGGCAGAGGGATATTATGTAAGTACAGTTGGCCTCAATGAAGCCACAATAAAGAAATACATTCAGGAACAAGAGCGAAAGATATTGCTTTAGATAAGTTGAGTGTAAAAGAATATGAAGATCCCTTTAGGGATAGTGGCAAGTAGTACGTATACCTCTTTGAGAGGTCTGTGACGAGTCAAATGCAATAAGGCTTGAACAAAGTGAAAGCCAGCGTCTTTAGGCGCTGGCTAGTTATCTGGGCTTATAGCCCTGGTACAAACCACCCGTTTGACGGGTGGTCATGATTGAAGACAAAGTCTTATTAGAAACTTCCCTTAGGTGAGTAGATAACAGAAGGTCAGAGACTCTGAAGCTGAGTTTTGAGTATTTTTTAATTTGACAAACATAAGTAGACAGTGTATACTTTATAAAAAGTAGACGACGTATACTTTGATAAGAAAAGGTGGTCAAATGAAACGGAATACGGAAGAACTGAAAGAAAAGTTAATTTTGGTCGGCATTGAAGAAATCAGAACTAACGGGATTGACCGGATGTCTATGCGTACAATAGCTCAAAAATGTGGGGTGACTCATGGAGCTCCCTATAAGCATTTTGGAAGTAAAGATAGATATATTCAAGTGGTTATGGAACACTTATCAATGTTCTTTTTGAAAAATATGATACAAGGGATTGATACTTCCATAGATGCAAGAACTCAACTAACTCTGATGGGCTGTAACTTTGTAAGGTTTGCCCAAGATGAAACCTATCTATTTGAAGCATTATTTATCAAATTTCCATATAACTATTTGGAGTTATCCCAGGAAACTATTTCAGTCAATTCCTCTTTACCAGGATTTGAACATTTTAAGTCGGTAGCGTTAAGACTTAAAGATGAGGAAAATCTTTCTAGTAGTGACGCAGAAATTTTGATCCATTTTTGGAGTTTTATTGCTGGTTTGGCTCTATTGGTAAGGAGTCCTGTTGGAGAAAGCTTTAAAGAAAATGATGTTCAAAAGACCGTCAGAACGATGCTTGATATTTATATAAAAGGAGATAGCTGATGAATGTTTTAATAATCTATTCACATCCGAATGAAACAAGTTATAATGCATCAATCCTTCAAACTGTGCAAAAGCATTTAGCACCAGAGCATAGGGTTAAAAATAGTAGACTTATATAAAGAAAAACTTTGATCCGGTTTTACGTTTTGATGAAAGGCATAAAAGGAGAGATTTACAGCATAATGAAGACATGAAACCGTATAGAGATTTATTGAGTTGGGCGGATCAGTTGATTTTTATTTTCCCTACTTGGTGGAGTGGAATGCCAGCTATTTTAAAAGGTTTTATTGATCGTATTTTTGTTGCAGGTTTTGCTTATCAGAATGGACCTCGAGGTCCGGTGGGGCAACTAGATGGAAAAGCGTGGATCATTACGACGCATAATACGCCAAAAATGTTTCTTCCTTTTTCTCAAGACTACGCAAAGGTTCTAAAATCCCAAATCTTGAAACCCTGTGGTATTAAACCGGTTAAAGTGACACAAGTTACACGAGTGGAGTATATGAGTGATCGTCAACGGAAAGAAGAACTCGAAAAAATCGCACAAATAGCCAAAAGGATTTAAAAAAGTGCTTTACAAGTCATGACAGAGCATGCAGAAGATGAGTAAAAGGCTGAGACGATTTGTCTCAGCCTTTTAATTGAAGATAAAGTCTTCTTAAAAACTTTCCTTAGGTGAGTACGGACGTTAGGTGAAATTATCCAGTGGATGATTTCAGCAATCCAGGAAGTTCCATGACTAATTATTGAACCTAAGGTTTCAATAATTCCGAGTACCTGAAACAAATGTGTTTCAGGTACTTTCCTCACGGCGGAAAGTTTCAGTAGATGATTAGATAATTCTAACGAATGAATTTTTTTAAGATTTTATTAGATTTGTAAAGATGTATCCTCCTAGAATCTAATGATTCTGCGTCGAATACCCTATTTTGACTTTATCCGCTACGTCCTTTGTATCTTGATTTTCCCAACCAGCAGCTCAGCTTCAATGGTGATTTCTGTGAGTTGATTCCAGTCGATCTTTTCTTGGTCTACGTGAAATAGAAGAGGGGTCATGGCGAGGAGCGCTTGGCGTTCTTCAGGAGTTAAACTCTTGGTGAGGCTGACCGTTTCGGATGAGAGGATCTGGCAGTGGTCTTCAAAGTGCTCCAAAATTTCCTGGTTGGAGTAGGACTGCTTGGTCAATTGATCTTGAGCCAACTGACGAATTTCTTTCAGATGAGAAGAGGTTGGGACGACCTTAATGATGACCCCTTCCTGCCTTTAAGACACGCTCAAATTCAGCGTAATTAGCTGGGGAGAAGATGTCCAAAATGACCTCCATACTCTTAGATTGAATGGGTAAATGAGCCAAGTCTCCTACAAACCAATTGACCTTCCAGCTAGCGTCACTCTTGGCAGCTAGCTGCACAGATTCCTTGGAAAGATCAAATGCATAGAAAGTAGCTTCGGTATAGGCTTCTTGTAGTTTTCGGGAGTAATAGCCTTCTCCACATCCGATATCTAGAATCTTGGCATCACTGGTCGGAATTTTTTGTCCGATCGCTGTTAGAATCGGCTCATAAAAACCTGCTTCCAAGATCAGCTGGCGATTCTGGAAATTTTCTTTGTCATAGTCCTTCGATTGCTTGATCTGGGGAGCCAGGTTGACATAGCCAAATTTCGCCAAATCAAAAGAATGGCTCTTGGGACATTTAAAACTGGTCTCCACAAGTTCTAGGTCCAGTTGACAGATGGGACAGGCAAAAGCAGTGGCTGTTTGAAATCGTTGTAATTTTGGTTTGATCGGTGTATTCATATTAGTAGTGTAACAAAAGAGCCTCTAGATAGCAACCGATGCTTTAATGAGGCTAAGTCACACTTTTTTAATGGTTCTATGCGGTTTTAAGTGGACCTTGAGTCTCTTTATTTAATTTCCTCATTTTAATCTCTTCTATCTCGCCACTCATCTCTTCATTTTAGACCACTTAGCCCCAAAAGCCGTTTTTTAAACGGCTTTTTTGCTAGACTGGTTCTATCAAAAGGAGAGAGAACATGATATTACAAGCTAAAAACATAAGCAAACAGTATGGAAATCATTTAGCCGTAAACAATATTCACTTACAGTTTGAAAAGGGAACCTTTAATGCGATTCTAGGACCAAATGGGGCGGGGAAATCAACGACGATTTCCATGTTGATTGGTTTGAAACAACCAACGCAAGGTGAAATCATCTATGAACCAGGTACTAAAATTGGTGTGGTCTTCCAGACTAGTGTCTTAGATGAGATGCTAACGGTTAGAGAAAATCTGACCATTCGTGCCAGACAGTACAAAGGCCTAAAATCCAATCGTGTATCTAGTCTCATTAATCGGCTAGGTCTATCAGCTTTCCAAAAGCAGAAATACGGGACGCTTTCAGGTGGCCAAAAGCGTCGGGTTGACATTGCGCGTGCCCTGCTCTCACAACCAGATATTCTTTTCTTAGACGAACCAACGACAGGTTTGGATATCCAAACCCGGAAGTCTATTTGGGATTTGCTCTATCAATTGCAGAGGGAAGAGGGAATGACTGTTGTTTTGACCACGCATTATCTTGACGAGGCAGATGAAGCTGATCAGATTTATATTGTGGACCATGGGAAAGTGATTGCTCAGGGATCAGCACTAGATATTAAGAGCCAGTATGCAAAAAACATCTTGAAGATTCGTTTCAAGGAGATGCGGCAGATAGAAAGTCCTAAAAATTCAGGAATGTCAGTAGAACAACAGGGACCATTAGAATATGTTTTTCAACCCGAGAGTGAAAGGGAAGCCATTGATTACCTGGCACAAGTTAGAAATAAAATAGCCCATTTTGAGTTTCGTCCAGGGACCATGGATGATGCCTTTATTGCACTTACAGGAAGGGAGGTTCGCTAATGCTAGCCTTACTAAAGCGAAATTTTTTATTGTATTTTAGGAATCGTTCAGGAGTTTTCTTCTCCCTGTTGGGAGCCTTGATTTCCTTTGTTCTCTATATTATTTTTCTTCAAAAAAATCTAACAGATGCTTGGGCTCAGCTCCCCAATAGAGGTCCTGTGTTAAATAATTGGTTAATGAGTGGGACGCTGGCTGTGACAGGGATTACGACAAGTCTGGCTGCCCTGACTCAGCTAGTAAAGGATCGTGAACATCAAGTAGATCAGGATCTTTATTTATCGGATCAAGGAAAGTGGCGGTTACCATTTTCGTATCTAACGAGCGCAATCATCATCTCTTTTTTCATGCAGGCCCTTATGTGTGTGCTGATGTGTGGCTATTTTAGAGAAGTTCCAGCACTGTCTTTATTACCTGAAGTGCTCCTCATCATGCTGCTTAGTAGCCTGCTTTCTAGTTTAGTGAATGCCATTTTTGTTTATTTTTTCCATTCCGTAGACAGTCTTGGGAAGTTTTCGACCATAGTGGGTACAGCTTCTGGTTTTTTGGTAGGGACTTATGTACCTTTAGGTGTTCTACCTGATTTTGCACAACTACTAATGAAATGTACTCCAGCAACTTATATTGCATCACTTTATCGGCAAGTACTCATGAAAGAAGCAGTGAGCGAAACCTTTAAGGGGCGAGATGATCTTCTTCGAGAATTTCAAGAAAAAATGGGCGTTCAGCTCAAATGGCAAGCGTTATTGACAAAGGAACAAACATACCTTATAGTGTTAGGTGGTATTCTTCTAGCTTTGGGGATTTGGGTTTCCTTAGCAAAAAGATCGAATAAAAGAAAGTAAGTGAGAATTGGAGTAGGAATGAAGATTCGTTTTGAGGAAAAACAGGATATCCCAGAAAACGACCCCTGTGTGGTCATTCAAGCCAAGCAATTATCTGATCAAGCACGAGAGGTGATGGACTACCTCGAACAGTTTTCGACAGTGAATCAAGTAGTGATTCCTATCAAAACAGATGATCATTTGATCATGGTAAAAATTGATGACATTATTTTAGCCGAGATTGATAAGAATCAGCTAACCATTTATACGACAGACAAAATGTTCACCGTCAGAGATACTTTGACAAATTTTCAACATCGGATAAATCGTCGTAATTTTTTACAGATATCACGCCACGCGGTGATGAATATCGACCATTTAGAATCGCTATCGGATAGTTTTTCAGGCAATATGATGGCTAAACTGACACGCGGAGTAAAATCAAGTGTCAGTCGGAAATATGTCAAATCCTTGATGGATTATTTAGGGGTATAGGAGAAAGTGATGAAACGAGTTATAGCTTATTTTGTATCTGGTATGAGGACAGGTTCCTTCTTTTATTTGTGTTTGGTGTTATTATCCCATCTCTATACCAACATCGTCTATCCCGCTGTAAATGCCCGCAACATCCTGGCGATCTTTTTAATGAGTGGAACAATGGGAGTCTTGACGTTCATTCTTGAGGAAGAAGAGTTTGACCTATAGTTTGCGTGTGGCCTTGCATTTAGTTGTGACAGCCACCATCTTAGCATTGACCTACTTATTTTTTGGCTGGGGGGCAGCCTTACGGAGCCCGATTCCTTGGTTGATCTTTCTAGCCATTTACGGCCTGATCTGGCTTTACCAGATTTGGCAACTCCATAAAAAAACTCAACGAATCAACCAAGCTTTGTTGCATCGCAGAAAAGGGAAATAGTCCCAGAAAAAAGTGTATAAGAAAACCACGAAGTTCATACCAAACTTCGTGGTTTTACTTTCTTAATAAGTCAAAACAAAGTATTTTTTCTTACCGCGACGGATAACGGTCAATTCATTTTCTAATTTATCGCTATCGCTCAAGACATAGTCAAGGTCTTGGATGCGTTCGCCGTTGACGTAGATAGCTCCATTTTGAACATCTTCGCGGGCTTGGCGTTTAGAATTTACCACACCAGCTGTGACCAAGAGTTCAACAATGTTGAGGTTGTCTTCTGCTTGGACCTGGTAGTTTGGCACACCACGAAGGCCTTGTTTGAGTTCTTTAACAGAAAGGTTTTTGATGTTTCCTGCAAAGAGTTGTTCGGTGATGTTAAGGGCTTCCTTGTAGGCTTCTTCGCCGTGGACAAGGGTAACCACTTCACGCGCCAAGATCTTTTGAGCCAAGCGTTCATGAGGAGCGGCCTCAAACTGTTTGCGGATCTCTTCAATCTCATCAAGTGACAAGAAAGTGAAGATCTTCAAGAAGCGCACAGCATCCGCATCCATCACATTCATCCAGAATTGGTACATTTCGTATGGAGATGTTTTGTCTGCATTGAGCCAGACCGCATTGCCTTCTGATTTACCGAATTTCTTACCAGTTGCATCTGTGATCAAAGGCACAGTCATAACATGACCAGTTTTATCTGCTTTACGACGCATCAACTCAGTGCCAGCTGTCATGTTTCCCCATTGGTCAGATCCACCGATTTGAAGGGTTACATTGTGCTCTTGGTTGAGGACGTAGAAGTCATAGCCTTGCATAATTTGGTAGGCAAACTCTGTGTAAGAAATCCCTGTCTCAATCCGTTTTTTAACAGATTCTTTACTCATCATAGCATTGACCGTAAAGTATTTTCCGACATCACGAAGGAAGTCAATAAAGCTAATGCTTCCGAACCAATCGTAGTTGTTGACCATTTCGGCTTTATTGTCCCCATTTTCAAAATCGAGGAAACGAGACAATTGCCCTTGAATGGAGCGAACCCATTCTTGTACAGTTTCTTTTGTTTGGAGACTACGTTCAGCATCTTTGAAGGACGGATCTCCAATGAGACCAGTCGCACCGCCAACGAGCGCATAAGGTTTGTGGCCTGCTAGTTGAAGGCGACGGCTCGTCAAGATGGCAACCAAGTGACCAAGGTGAAGGCTGTCAGCAGTTGGATCATAACCAGTATAATAAGAAACCTGACCTTCTTCCAGTGCTTTGCGCAAGGCTTCTTCATCCGTCGTTTGAAATACCAAACCACGCTCTTTTAGCTCATCAAAAATGTGCATGTGTCTTTTCTCCTTTATAAGTTTATTCATTTCTCTATTCTACCATAAACCACAGAAATGGCAATGCTTTCCATCATTTTCTTGACCTTATCCAAGAAGAGTGAGTGACGATTTCTACGCTCTTGTGATTGAAAACAAAGGGCCTAATCTGCTATAATATAGGGAACAAGGAGAAAGAATCAGTGAATCAATTAAAAGAGAAGTTGCAAGTTTTTTGGAAGAAAGTCCAAGAATTCTTTGCAAATATGTATACAGAAACTCCAAATAAGGAAAAAAAAGAAGAGAGCAGTTGGTCTATTGGTGATATTTTTGCGACCTTTTTACGGACCCTCAAACTCTTGTGGGATGTCATGATTGCCCTTTCTATTTGCCTCTTTTTATTTGGTGCAGGGATCGGGATTGGTTATGCTGCGAGTCTCTTTAACAATGTTAAGGCTCCGAAGACAGAGGAATTGGTTCAGCAGGTGCGTAATGTTAGTAGCGTTTCAAAACTGACCTATTCTGATAAGAGTTTGATTTCAGAAGTAGACAGTGATTTGATCCGCACACCAGTAGCTGGAGATGCTATTTCAGACAATGTCAAAGGCTGTGATTGCTACTGAGGATGAGAATTTTGAAAGCCACAAGGGGGTTGTGCCCAAAGCCGTTCTTCGGGCGACGCTTGGATCTGTAGCCGGCGTTGGCTCCTCTAGTGGGGGATCGACCTTGACCCAGCAGTTGATCAAACAGCAAGTCGTCGGAGACGCTCCGACCTTTACTCGTAAGGCGACAGAAATTGTCGACGCCCTTGCCTTAGAGCGAGGGATGGATAAAAACGAAATCCTGACCACTTACTTAAATGTTTCACCTTTTGGACGAAACAATCGGGGACAAAACATTGCGGGTGTGGAAGCTGCGGCTCAAGGGATCTTTGGAGTCTCTGCGAAGGACCTGTCCGTTCCACAAGCGGCCTTTATCGCAGGGCTGCCACAAAGTCCGATTGTCTACTCCCCTTATGCTGCAGACGGTAGCCTAAAGAGTAAGGAAAATCTAGAGTTAGGTTTGGCGCGTGCCAAAGACGTCTTGTTCAATATGTACAGGACAGGAGTCTTATCGAAAAAAGACTACGAAACTTATGCTCAGTATGATTTGACCAAAGACTTCATCGCTTCGGATGGCATCGAGAAAACGCCACATGACTACCTCTATTTCCAAGCCATGAAAGAGGCGAAAGAGGCTATGTATGATTACTTGATCAAACGAGACAATGTGACCAAGCAAGACTTGAAAAATAATGAGACGGTTAAGTCTTATCAAAAATTAGCTGAAAGTGAGTTGCGTGAAGGTGGCTACACCATTCAAACAACCATTAACAAACCGGTTCACAATGCGATGCAGGCTGCAGTGGCGAATTTTGGAAACATCTTGGATGATGGAACGGGACTTGTAGAAGTTGGGAATGTCCTCATGGACAATCGAACCGGTGCGATTTTAGGTTTTATCGGTGGACGTAATTTTGACGGCAACCAAAACAACCATGCCTTTGATACTGAACGTTCACCAGGGTCGACTATCAACCGCTGTTGGCCTATGGAATTGCCATTGACCAAGGCTTGATGGGAAGCAATAGTATCCTTTCTAACTACCCAACTAATTTCTCAAGTGGCGAACCGATCATGCACGTAGATAACCGAGGAACGGCTATGATGGATCTTCGTGAGGCTCTCAATACTTCATGGAATATCCCAGCCTATTGGACCTACCGAACCCTACGTGAAAAAGGGGTGGATGTTCCCTCTTACATGAAGAAGATGGGCTATGATATCTCTGAATACGGAATTGAGAGTCTGCCGATGGGTGGGGGCATTGAGGTCACTGTTGCTCAACATACCAATGGTTACCAGACCATAGCCAATAATGGAAACTACCTCAAGCGTTACATGGTAGAGCAAATTATTGATCGGGATGGGGATGTGGTCTACAAGCATGAAGCAGATCCTGTTCGTGTCTACTCTCCAGCAACGGCAACGATTATGCAAGATCTCTTACGTGGAGTGCTCACATCTGGGGCAACCACAACCTTCAAATCACGGCTTAGTCAAGTCAATCCAACGCTGGCTGGTGCTGACTGGATTGGAAAAACTGGTACCACTAATTCAAATGGGGATATGTGGTTGATGTTGTCCACGCCAACTGTCTCTCTAGGAGGGTGGATTGGTCATGACAACAATGCCTCCATGCAGGCACTAACAGGATATAACAATAATGCTCAGTATATGGCACAATTAGTGAATGCGATCTATCAAGCAGATCCGAGTCTTTTGGGTGTCCAAGACAAATTCACTTTCGACAAGAGTGTGATCCGTTCTGAAGTACTCAAATCTACTGGTGAAAAACCAGGCCGCGTCAATGTGAATGGTCGAGATGTCGATGTGAGTGGTCAAATGGTAACCAGCCTTTGGGCAAAAATGGAGCTCCAACCACTCAGTATCATTTTGCGATTGGAGGTTCTGACAGCGATTATCAGAACGCTTGGGCGGCTATTCTAGGTAATGCTGGTGGCAATCAAAACACTAATAACCGAAATAATAATACAAATAGTAGTGAAACAAGCAGTAGTTCAAGTAGTAGCAATTCAAGCAATAATTCTACAAATCGAAACAGCTCAAATCGTGACAATCGGCGCTAGTCTTGTCTGGTAGAAAACCTAGTGAAAGTCTTGATTTTTGAAGGAAAAAACGATATAATAGTTACAACTAATTTGTCGTGTGCTTTATTTGAAATATTGTCCAAATAAGAGCTTACAGCAGTTAAATCTTACTTGAATAAGTCGATTTAGCTGCTCTTTTTGTGTCTATTTTTAGGGGGATTTGTAGTTTGTTACATAAACTTAATTTTTCTAAAAATTACAAAAATGACAAATAAGGGGAAGAGACAGCTCTTCACGTGATGCAAATCACACTAATGTAGTTAAAATCGGATAGGTGGTAGAAATCGTTTTACTAAGCTATCCTAGTATGGAAAAAGGAGTAAAAAACTTTGGCAGGACATGACGTTCAATACGGGAAACATCGGACCCGTCGTAGTTTTTCAAGAATCAAAGAGGTTCTTGATTTACCAAACTTGATTGAAATCCAGACAGACTCATTCAAAGATTTCTTGGATCATGGCTTGAAGGAAGTATTTGAAGATGTGCTTCCCATCTCAAACTTCACGGATACAATGGAATTGGAATTTGTGGGTTATGAAATCCGCGAACCTAAGTATTCGCTTGAAGAAGCGCGCATCCACGATGCCAGCTACTCGGCACCAATCTTTGTGACCTTCCGTTTGGTCAACAAAGAAACAGGTGAAATCAAGACCCAAGAAGTTTTCTTTGGTGATTTCCCAATCATGACTGAAATGGGAACCTTTATCATCAATGGTGGAGAACGGATTATCGTATCTCAGTTGGTCCGCTCACCAGGTGTCTACTTCAATGATAAGGTAGACAAGAATGGTAAGGTTGGTTATGGATCAACTGTTATCCCCAACCGTGGGGCTTGGTTAGAGCTTGAAACTGACTCAAAAGACATTGCTTACACGCGCATTGACCGCACACGTAAAATTCCATTTACAACGCTTGTGCGTGCTCTTGGATTCTCAGGAGATGATGAAATCATCGATATCTTTGGGGATAGCGAATTGGTTCGCAATACCATTGAAAAAGATATCCACAAAAACCCAATGGATTCACGGACAGATGAAGCTCTCAAAGAAATCTATGAGCGTCTTCGTCCAGGTGAACCAAAGACAGCGGAAAGCTCACGTAGCTTGTTGGTAGCCCGTTTCTTTGATCCGCGTCGTTATGACTTGGCACCAGTTGGTCGCTACAAGATCAACAAGAAACTCAATATCAAGAACCGCTTGTTGAACCAAACAATCGCAGAACCATTGGTAGATGCTGAAACAGGGGAAATTCTTGTAGAAGCTGGTACTGTCATGACACGCGATGTGATTGACAGCATCTCTGAACAATTGGATAACGGTTTGAACAAAATCACCTACATTCCAAATGATGCTGCTGTTTTGACAGAGCCAGTAGAATTGCAAAAATTCAAAGTTGTCGCTCCAACAGATCCAGACCGCGTTGTCACCATCATCGGAAATGCTAACCCATCTGACAAAGTACGGATTGTGACTCCAGCTGATATCTTGGCAGAAATGAGCTATTTCTTGAACCTTGCAGAAGGCCTTGGCCGTGTAGATGATATCGACCACCTTGGAAATCGTCGGATTCGTGCCGTTGGTGAATTGCTTGCCAACCAAGTGCGTCTTGGACTTTCACGGATGGAACGAAACGTTCGCGAACGGATGTCTGTACAAGATAACGACGTCTTGACACCACAACAAATCATCAACATCCGCCCAGTAACTGCAGCAATTAAAGAATTCTTTGGATCTTCACAGTTGTCACAGTTCATGGACCAACACAACCCGCTTTCTGAGTTGTCTCACAAACGTCGTTTGTCTGCCTTAGGGCCTGGTGGTTTGACACGTGACCGTGCCGGATATGAAGTGCGTGACGTGCACTATACCCACTATGGTCGTATGTGTCCAATCGAAACACCTGAAGGACCAAACATCGGTTTGATCAACAACTTGTCATCCTACGGACACTTGAACAAATATGGTTTCATCCAAACTCCATACCGTAAAGTAGACCGTGAAAAAGGTGTGGTGACCAACGAAATCGTTTGGTTGACAGCCGATGAAGAAGATGAGTACATTGTCGCACAGGCTAACTCTAAGTTGAACGAAGAAGGTGGCTTTGCTGAGCCAATCGTTATGGGACGTCACCGTGGTAATAACCAAGAATTCCCATCTGATCAAGTCGACTACATGGACGTTTCTCCAAAACAAGTAGTTGCTGTTGCGACAGCATGTATTCCTTTCTTGGAAAACGATGACTCTAACCGTGCCCTCATGGGTGCCAACATGCAGCGTCAGGCTGTCCCATTGATCGATCCAAAAGCACCTTATGTGGGTACTGGTATGGAATACCAAGCAGCCCATGATTCAGGAGCTGCAGTGATTGCTCAATATGATGGTAAAGTCACTTATGCAGATGCGGACAAGGTAGAAGTTCGTCGGGAAGACGGTTCGCTTGATGTCTACCATATTCAAAAATTCCGTCGTTCAAACTCAGGTACTGCCTACAACCAACGGACCCTTGTAAAAGTTGGCGATGTCGTTGAAAAAGGCGACTTTATCGCTGATGGTCCATCGATGGAAAAAGGGGAAATGGCCCTTGGTCAAACCCAATCGTCGCTTACATGACATGGGAAGGGTATAACTTCGAGGATGCCGTTATCATGAGCGAACGCTTGGTGAAAGAAGATGTCTACACATCTGTTCACTTGGAAGAATTCGAATCAGAAACACGCGATACTAAGTTAGGCCCTGAAGAAATTACCCGTGAAATTCCAAACGTCGGGGAAGATGCTCTTCGTGACTTGGATGAAACAGGTATTATCCGTATTGGTGCGGAAGTAAAAGAAGGCGATATCCTTGTCGGTAAGGTAACACCGAAGGGTGAAAAAGACCTTTCTGCCGAAGAACGTCTCCTTCACGCGATCTTTGGAGATAAATCTCGTGAAGTGCGTGATACTTCTCTTCGTGTACCTCACGGTGGAGATGGAGTCGTTCGCGATGTCAAGATCTTTACGCGTGCAAACGGAGATGAATTGCAATCTGGTGTGAACATGTTGGTTCGTGTTTACATCGCACAAAAACGCAAGATCCGCGTCGGAGATAAGATGGCCGGTCGTCACGGAAACAAAGGGGTTGTGTCTCGTATTGTTCCAGTTGAAGATATGCCTTACCTTCCAGACGGTACACCGGTTGATATCATGTTGAACCCTCTTGGGGTGCCATCACGTATGAATATCGGTCAGGTTATGGAACTTCACCTTGGTATGGCAGCTCGTAACTTGGGTATTCACATCGCAACACCAGTCTTTGACGGAGCAAGCTCAGAAGACCTCTGGGATACTGTGAAAGAAGCTGGTATGGATAGCGATGCCAAGACCATCCTTTACGATGGACGGACTGGTGAGCCGTTTGACAACCGTGTTTCTGTCGGTGTCATGTACATGATCAAGCTTCACCACATGGTTGATGATAAACTCCATGCCCGTTCAGTTGGACCATACTCAATGGTTACCCAACAACCACTCGGAGGGAAAGCTCAGTTTGGTGGACAACGTTTCGGGGAAATGGAAGTGTGGGCCCTTGAGGCTTATGGTGCATCAAATGTCCTTCAAGAAATCTTGACTTACAAGTCAGATGATGTCAACGGACGTTTGAAAGCTTATGAAGCGATTACCAAAGGTAAACCAATTCCAAAACCAGGTGTACCAGAATCCTTCCGCGTTCTTGTCAAAGAATTGCAATCTCTTGGTCTTGACATGCGTGTCTTGGACGAAGATGATCAAGAAGTGGAACTTCGTGACCTCGATGAAGGGGAAGACGATGATGTGATTCATGTGGATGACCTTGAAAAAGCACGTGAAAAAGCAGCCAAGGAAGCAAAAGCAGCCTTTGATGCTGAAGAATCAGAAAAATAATCAGTAAAAATGATTGTCTTGTGAGAAACCAATGCTTCTGACAGGATGATTCGATAACAAGATACAGATACAAGGAGGTGGCAAGAAAGTTTCCTTTCTTCCCCCACCTAAGCTGTATCCAAATGAAACAAGTATGAAAACAAGGAAAGGTAAGAAATAGTGGTTGATGTAAATCGTTTTAAAGTATGCAAATCACCCTAGCTTCTCCAAGCAAGGTCCGTTCATGGTCTTATGGAGAAGTCAAGAAACCTGAAACAATCAACTACCGTACATTGAAACCAGAACGTGAAGGTCTCTTTGATGAAGTCATCTTTGGACCTACAAAAGACTGGGAATGTGCGTGTGGGAAATACAAACGGATCCGTTACAAAGGGATCGTTTGTGACCGCTGTGGGGTTGAAGTAACACGTGCGAAAGTTCGTCGTGAACGCATGGGGCACATCGAGTTGAAAGCACCTGTATCACACATCTGGTACTTCAAAGGAATCCCTTCTCGTATGGGATTGACTTTGGATATGAGCCCTCGTGCCCTTGAAGAAGTGATCTACTTCGCAGCTTACGTGGTGATCGATCCAAAAGATACTCCACTTGAGCACAAATCCATTATGACGGAACGCGAATACCGTGAACGCTTGCGTGAATACGGACCAGGTTCCTTTGTAGCTAAGATGGGTGCAGAAGCGATCCAAGACCTCTTGAAACAAGTGGATCTGGAAGCTGAAATTGCTCTCTTGAAAGAAGAATTGAAGACTGCAACTGGTCAAAAACGTGTGAAGGCTGTGCGTCGTTTGGATGTCTTGGATGCCTTCTACAAATCTGGCAACAAGCCAGAATGGATGGTCCTCAACATCCTTCCGGTTATTCCACCAGATCTTCGTCCGATGGTCCAATTGGATGGTGGCCGTTTTGCTGCCTCTGACTTGAATGACCTTTACCGTCGTGTGATCAACCGGAACAACCGTTTGGCACGTTTGCTTGAGTTGAATGCCCCTGGTATCATCGTGCAAAACGAAAAACGGATGCTCCAAGAAGCTGTCGATGCTTTGATCGACAACGGTCGTCGTGGTCGTCCGATCACAGGACCAGGTAGCCGTCCACTGAAATCATTGAGCCACATGCTCAAAGGGAAACAAGGACGCTTCCGTCAAAACTTGCTCGGTAAACGGGTGGACTTCTCAGGACGTTCCGTTATCGCCGTTGGTCCAACTCTTAAGATGTACCAATGTGGTGTGCCACGTGAAATGGCCATCGAGCTCTTCAAACCATTCGTGATGCGTGAAATCGTTGCGCGTGATATCGTACAAAACGTTAAAGCTGCAAACGATTGGTCGAACGTGGAGATGAACGCATCTGGGATATCTTGGAAGAAGTGATCAAAGAACACCCAGTTCTCTTGAACCGCGCACCGACCCTTCACCGTTTGGGGATCCAAGCCTTTGAGCCAGTCTTGATTGACGGGAAAGCTCTTCGCTTGCACCCACTTGTCTGTGAAGCCTACAATGCTGACTTTGACGGTGACCAAATGGCCATCCACGTACCACTTTCAGAAGAAGCCCAAGCAGAAGCTCGTATCTTGATGTTGGCTGCTGAGCACATCTTGAATCCGAAAGACGGGAAACCAGTCGTTACCCCATCTCAGGACATGGTTTTGGGGAACTACTACCTCACTATGGAAGAAGCTGGTCGTGAAGGGGAAGGCATGGTCTTCAAAGATCGTGATGAAGCAGTGATGGCCTTTCGTAATGGCTATGTTCATTTGCATACACGTGTCGGAATTTCGACCGATAGCTTGGACAAACCATGGACAGAAGCGCAACAACACAAGATTCTCTTGACAACTGTTGGTAAGATCCTCTTTAACGATATCATGCCTGCAGAGCTTCCATACCTTCAAGAGCCAAACAATACCAACTTGACAGAAGGCGTTCCAGCTAAGTACTTCTTGGAACCTGGTCAAGATGTGAAAGCGGCGATTGAGAAATTGGAATTGAACGTTCCATTCAAGAAGAAAAATCTTGGAAATATCATTGCGGAAATCTTCAAACGCTTCCGTACAACCGAAACTTCTGCTTTCTTGGACCGCTTGAAAGACTTGGGTTACCATCATTCAACCCTTGCTGGTTTGACAGTGGGGATTGCCGATATTCCGGTCGTTGAAGATAAGGCAGAAATTATTGAAGAATCTCACAAACGTGTGGAACAAATCACCAAACAATTCCGTCGTGGTTTGATCACGGATGACGAACGCTACAATGCCGTTACAGCTGAATGGCGTGCAGCTCGTGAGAAATTGGAAAAACGCTTGGTGGATAACCAAGATCCGAAGAACCCAATCGTTATGATGATGGACTCTGGAGCCCGTGGTAACATCTCAAACTTCTCGCAACTTGCCGGTATGCGTGGTTTGATGGCCGCTCCAAACGGACGGATCATGGAATTGCCAATCCTTTCAAACTTCCGCGAAGGTTTGTCTGTATTGGAAATGTTCTTCTCAACTCACGGTGCCCGTAAAGGGATGACCGATACGGCCCTTAAGACAGCCGACTCAGGTTACTTGACTCGTCGTTTGGTTGACGTTGCCCAAGACGTCATTATCCGTGAAGATGACTGTGGAACAGACCGTGGACTTGTGATCCGTGCCATTACTGATGGTAAGGAAATGATCGAGCCATTGGAAGAACGCTTGACAGGTCGTTATACGAAGAAATCTGTTAAACACCCTGAAACAGGTGAAGTGATCGTTGGTCCAGATACTTTGATTTCAGAAGACTTAGCACGTGAAATTGTCAATGCTGGTGTTGAAGAAGTCACTATCCGCTCTGTCTTTACATGTAACACCCGCCATGGTGTCTGCCGTCACTGTTATGGTATCAACTTGGCGACTGGTGATGCGGTTGAAGTGGGTGAAGCAGTCGGAACCATCGCTGCCCAATCTATCGGGGAACCTGGTACACAGTTGACCATGCGTACCTTCCACACGGGTGGGGTTGCCTCAAATACCGATATCACTCAGGGTCTTCCTCGTGTCCAAGAAATCTTTGAAGCCCGCAATCCAAAAGGGGAAGCGGTCATCACTGAGGTCAAAGGGGAAGTCACAGCTATTGAAGAAGATGCTTCTACACGTACTAAGAAAGTCTTTGTTAGTGGAGCAACTGGTGAGGGTGAATATGTTGTCCCTTACACTGCCCGCATGAAAGTCGAAGTGGGAGATCAAGTTTCTCGTGGTGAGGCTCTTACAGAAGGATCTATCCAACCAAAACGTCTCCTTGCTGTACGTGATGTTTTGTCTGTTGAAACATACCTCCTTGCGGAAGTACAAAAAGTATACCGTAGCCAAGGGGTAGAAATTGGCGACAAACACATCGAGGTAATGGTTCGTCAAATGATTCGTAAAGTTCGTGTCATGGATCCAGGAGATACAGACCTTCTCATGGGTACTCTCATGGATATTACAGACTTTACAGATGCTAATAAGGATGTCCTTATCTCTGGTGGAGTTCCTGCGACTGCTCGTCCAGTTCTTATGGGAATCACGAAAGCCTCACTTGAAACCAATAGTTTCTTGTCAGCAGCTTCCTTCCAGGAAACAACTCGTGTTCTTACTGACGCGGCGATTCGCGGTAAGAAAGACCATCTCCTCGGACTCAAGGAAAATGTTATCATCGGTAAGATTATTCCTGCTGGTACAGGTATGGCTCGTTACCGTAACTTGGAACCACAAGCGATTAATGAAGTTGAAATCATCGAAGAAGTGCCATTAACAGATGGAACAGTCGATGAAGTTCAAACAGCTGAAGTCGTAGAAGAATAAGATCTTGTTGCCTCTAGTAGGGCGATGAAAGAAAAGCTAAAAGAGAGAAGATCGAACGGTCTTCTCTCTTTTTATACGTAGAATAGTCCAAAGAAGTCAGAACCATGTGTTCTGTTTTTTTGTTTCTAAAAATAATAAAAAATGACTAATAAATGTATAAAAAAACTATTATTATTTTACCAAAAATTTAAGCTTCTCAAAAGCCAAAGGATTAAAAATATTGATAATTAGTGATTTTAGTGGATATGTATTACAAAGCCTAAAATAAATAAATGACTAACTATTAGTAATTTGTAAATAAAACACGAAAAAAATGTTTGACAATTAAACTAATTGGAGGTAGAATGAGGAAAGATGTACATATATTTAAAAAAATGTTGATATAGCATGCATTTCAACGGGAGAAGTTTATGGAAAAAAATTGAAGATAATGGTTGTTTTTTTGGAACTCGACCCGAGGCTATAAAAAAATGGCTCCTTTGGTGTTGGAATTGCAAAAAAACAAAGTGAAATAATTCAAACCGTCACGGTAGTCACTGCTCAGCATCGTCAAATGCTGGATCAAGTCTTAGAGACCTTTAAAGTTGTACCAAATTACGATTTGAATATCATGGGAAAAAAAGCCAAACCTTATTAGAGATTACAACTAAAAATTTTAGATAAATTAGATCCAATCATTAAAAAAGAAAAGCCAGATATGGTATTGGTTCATGGAGATACAACAACTACTTTTGCTACCAGTTTAGTTGCTTTTTACAATCAAGTAAGAATTGGCCATGTCGAAGCTGGTTTACGGACTTTTGATAAATATTCTCCATTTCCAGAAGAGATGAATCGCCAAATGACAGATAATTTAGCAGATCTGTATTTTGCACCGACTGGCGAAAGTAAGGCCAATCTATTAAAAAGAAAAATCATTCCGATTCTTCTATTGTGGTCACAGGGAATACAGCTATTGATGCACTGAAACTCACTGTTCAGGAAGATTATCATCATGAGGTCTTGGATCGATTGGATCCAACCAAAAAATTGATCCTCGTAACGATGCATCGAAGAGAGAATCAAGGATCACCGATGAGAGCTGTATTTGGTGCTTTAAGAGAAATGGTCGATCAAGAACCAGATATTGAAGTGGTATATCCAGTTCACCTGAGTCCGACAGTACAAGAAGTAGCGCATGATCTTTTGGGAAATCATGAACGAATCCATCTCATCGAGCCGTTAGATGTTTTTTTGATTTCCATAATTTAGCTTCTAGAAGTTACTTTATTATGTCAGATTCTGGGGGTGTCCAGGAAGAGGCTCCATCATTAGGAAAAACCAGTATTGGTATTGCGAGATACGACAGAACGCCCAGAGGGAGTTCAAGCAGGAACCTTAAAATTAGTCGGTACGGATCCTGAAACTGTCAAATCTACGATGTCAGAGCTGTTAAATGATGAAAAACTGTACTTTGAAATGGCGAATGCACGAAATCCTTATGGGGACGGAAAAGCCTCTGCCCGAATTGTACAAGCTATTAAACATTATTTTGCTTTGGGAGATGCCGCTGAGGAATTTCATGAGGGAGATGAAAACTAATGAAAAAAACTGATAAGTTAAGTAGATGGTTGCTGATTTTGATCGTTTTTGAAGTTCTTCTATTTCTGTACTGCTTATTTTTTTTGCAAAAAGAAATTCTTATTGAAGAAGGACTGTTCTTGATAACAGGGTTATTTGTCGCTATTGTTTTGTCTGATTTATTATTGACGTGGACGATCCTTCTTTCATTTGCCTTTGGAATTGTATTCTTAGTTGCAGGTATTGTCTATATTCCATTTCACCAGTCTTTTGCTACTACTCTTCAGTTTTTCCGCTATTGATTGCAATCTTAATTCAAGTTCGAGATCATCTTTTCAAAGAACATGCAAAAAAATAAAAGATCAGGAAACAGAAGCTGATGTAGATTATTGTAATCGATTTGAATCCTTTGAGGATCGAAATAATACGAAGATCCAAGCCTTATTAATTCACTGGTCTCATGAGGAATTATTTTTTTCCAATTACAGCCTGAAGAATATAGCCAAATGTTGAACCAAATCCACGATCTTTTTATCCCAATATGTCAAACATGATGAAAGCTTATATTATGTATCGGATGGTAATTATTTATTTTTTTATCTTCTGATAGCCAGAGGGATTTGAAAAAACGAATATGACTCCGTGATAAAAAAATCAATTGGAAAAACCTTGTTTTTTGTGGAGAAGATGGAGAGCAATCGGTTCAATTTCAATCAGGATTTGTTGTAGTGGATCAAACAAATAAAACCAAGTATGGTGATTATAAAGATTTGATTAGTCATTTAAAACGTCAACTAGAGACAGATATCATTGTTGAATATTAGGAGGGAAATATGACATTAACGAATTTATTTTTTAACATGGCCGTAGGTATCAGTGTATTTTTTGTTTTATGCTTCATTGTATTATTTGTGGATTATATGATGATTTACCATTCTGTGAATAAAAATTTTAAGGCGGTGCACCATGATTAGTCAAATTGTGATGATTATTGCCCTGGTTTCGATTTGGTTATCTTTAGCCTGGGGACTGGTGATTCTCTTCTCAGCCGTTCATTTTTGGTTCAAACATAGTGATTTTCGTGTCAATACGGATCCCCTTCCGTATTACCCTAAAGTGACCATTGTTGTACCAGCTCATAACGAGGATGTGGTCATTGCTCAAACAGCCAAAGCGATTCTTGACATGAACTATCCACATGATCGTGTCGAATTATTGCTGTTTGCAGATAATTGTTCGGATAGGACCTATGAAGAGTGTCTTTCAGTCCAAGCATTGCCAGAGTACGCAGGACGCGATTTAACAATTATTAATCGAAGCGGAACAGGTGGAAAAGCTGGCGTACTTAATGATGCTTTGAAGATGGCTACAGGAGACTATATCTGTGTTTACGATGCAGATGCTATGCCTGAAAAGAATGCGCTTTATTTTTTAGTGAAGGAAGTACTTAAAGATCCGGAACGTCATGTGGCATCCTTTGGCCGAAATAAGACGCGAAATGCAGGGCAAAATTTTTTAACACATTGTATCAATCAAGAAATTGTCGTCACCCAACGGGTTCACCATGTTGGTATGTGGCATCTCTTTAAGATTGGACGGATTCCAGGAACAAACTTTATTATCCAAACCGAATTTGTAAAGAGTATTGGAGGCTGGAAAAATGGTGCCTTGACAGAGGATACGGATATCTCCTTTAAGATTATGCAAAGTGGGAAGTTGATTGCTCTCGCGTATAATTCAGAAGCTTTTCAACAGGAACCAGAAACTCTGAAGAGTTATTATATGCAACGTAAGCGTTGGGCAAAAGGAAATTATGAGGTAGTTCTTTCCAACTTTAAACATCTATTTGGAAAGGAAATTGGCGTGTGAAGTTGGAAGTCATTAATTACTCCTGCATCTTTTTCTGGTTTAATGCAGCGATCATTTTATCAGATTTGATTTTTTTCGCAAACATTTTAGCTATCTGTATCCATTCAGTCGTCCCAGGAGTTCAAATACCATTTGCCTTTGATTCTGATAATATTTATATTGCTCAATTAATGTTGTTTAATTGGATTTTGATGATTGGAATTTATCTTCTTCAGATCAATGTTGCACTAGCATCGCAGTTTGGTCAGGCAACGATCAAACAAATTTGGTTAGCTCTGGCCGCGTATTTCACCTATTCACAACTGTTTATTATTGTATCTGTTGATGCTGTTTCTTCTATTGTGATGGATAAACTGTTGCATCGTGAGGGAACAAAATGGGTTAAAACAAAACGATTCGCGGGGTAGGAGATCTTATGAAAATGAAAAAGTTTAGATATTTATGGTTTGTGATTATTCTTTGCATTTTCTGTATGACCTTATTTTTTGCGAGAACTAGAAGCAAGATAGAGATGCGAAATCGAATCTATCGCCAGTGGAATCAACAGTTTGTTGTTTCAAAGGGGAAGGAATCTTATATTCGTACTACCAATGATTCAAATCAGATAGTCGTCTTATCTGAGGCGCAAAGTTACGGGATGTTGATTACAGTAGAGGCCGCAAAAAAAGGTCAGGCCTACCAAGAAGATTTTGACCGTCTCTATCAATACTATCTGAAACACCGCTTAGGGGACACCCAGTTGATGTCTTGGAAACAAACGATCTCAGATGGAAAGGTTGCAGCTGAGGATCATAATGCAACAGATGGGGACCTTTATATTGCTTATTCTTTGCTAGAAGCGTCCCATCAATGGCCGAAGCAAGCTAAAAAATACCAAGCTCAAGCTAAAGCTATTTTAGGAGATATCTTAAAATATAATTACAATGAAGAAACAGGTGTTCTAACAGTTGGAAATTGGGCTAATGGGGATTCGGATTTTTATCATTTGATGCGGACTTCTGATACACTGCCAGCACAATTCCAGGTCTTTTATGAAGTTACGCAAGATCCCAAGTGGTTAGATATTAAAGAAAAGATGTTGAAGCAACTAGATACGATTAGTTCGCAATCGAATACAGGTTTATTACCTGATTTCATTTGGGTAGAGGAACAGGGAACTCGTGTGGCCGATCCGAACACGATTGAATCTAAGTATGATGGGTCTTATTCTTATAATGCTTGCCGTCTTCCATATAATCTCGTTCAAAGTAAGGATCCAGTCAGTCAAAAAATGGTAAAAAAAATGTTAGGTTTCTTTAATGATCAGAGAAACTTATATGCTGGATATGATTTGAAAGGGAAGGCATTGAATAATCATCAGGCTGCAAGTTTCCTTGCACCAATAATTTTTGCGTCTGAAAGAGAAAAGAGTTATTTAAAATTGGTTCAACAGAATAAATATATTTTTACACAGGATCTTCCTCTTAATAACTATTATGATGCAACAATGACAACCATGATCGCACTTGAACTGTTCTAATCATTTGAAGTTAGAAAAAGAGTCTCACAAGATAGCACTTCTATTTTGTAGGGGCTCTTTAATTATTTTCAAAAAAAAGTCCCAAACTGAATCTGACCGTCTATTTTCAAAAAAAAGAAATGGAAAGTTTATGAAAATTACTTGAAAATTCACTCTGTGAGCAGAAAGCTTTTATTCTCAAAGGATTTTCTATATAATAGAGGATACAAAGGATGGAAGAGTTTATGTATCGAGTGATTGAAATGTTTGGGGACTGTGAGCCCTGGTGGTTTTTGGATGGATGGGAAGAAGATGTCGTCAGTAGTCGGAAATTTGAAGACTATTATCAGGCTTTAAAATACTACAAGCAGAAGTGGTTAGATTTAAATGCCCACTTTCCAAGTTATAAGAGTAGAAGTGATCTCATGACAGTTTTTTGGGATTCCAAAGAGCAAGAGTGGTGTGAGGATTGCAGTGAAGATGTGCAGTTATTCCACTCGCTCGTTCTTTTGGAAGATGAACACAAAATTCCAAAAAGCAAGCTCCGTCCAGGTTACGAAAAAGAAAAAGGGAGTCGGAAACACCGTTCTTGTCAATTTACTCTCGACCCGAATAAGAGTACAAAATCCCTGTCATAAGAAAAATCAGAAGATTTTTTAGAGCGATCTAGAAAGTCTTCTTTTTTGTTTTCTTTTTCGAATAGTATAAGTGAGAGGAGGAACTATGGTTCAAGAAATTGCAAAAAAATTGATCCGTATGGGGAAGAAGGAAGAAGCTCAGGATCTCTACTTCATTCCTCGGAAGGAGGAGTATCAGGTTTTTATGAGGGTCGGAGATGAGAGGCGTTTTGTGCAATCCTTTCCTTTTGAGGAGATGACGGCTATTATCAGCCATTTTAAATTTGTAGCAGGGATGAATGTGGGAGAAAAAAGGCGTAGCCAGCTAGGATCGTGTGATTACCCTTTGGAGGATGGAATGGTATCGATTCGCTTGTCGACGGTGGGGGATTATCGTGGCTATGAAAGCTTGGTCATTCGGCTTTTGCATGATGAGGAACGCGAATTACGGTTTTGGTTTGATCAGCTACCTGAGTTGCAGAAGAAATTGGCTGGTCGTGGTCTTTATCTCTTTGCGGGTCCCGTTGGTTCGGGAAAGACCACTCTCATGCATGCTCTGGCGCAAGAGCGCTTTGCAGATCAGCAAGTCATGTCCATTGAAGATCCTGTCGAGATCAAGCAAGAGAATATGCTTCAGCTCCAGCTGAATGACCAGATCGGCATGACCTATGACAACCTGATCAAACTCTCCTTACGTCATCGACCGGATCTTCTCATTATTGGGGAGATCCGAGATAAGGAAACGGCCCGTGCAGTTGTACGAGCTAGTTTGACAGGGGTCACCGTCTTCTCTACGATTCATGCCAAGAGCGTTAGAGGTGTTTATGAGCGCCTTTTAGAGCTTGGAGTGAGTGAGGAAGAACTCAAGATTGTTTTACAAGGTATTTGCTACCAACGATTAATTGCAGGAGGAGGTGTTGTCGATTTTGCAACGGAAAACTACCAAGAGCACTCGGCCAGCCGCTGGAACCAACAAATGGATCTCTTGGCTCAATCGGGATATATCCAGCTGGCTCAGGCGCAAGCCGAAAAAATTATCTACCGCTAAACAAAAGCAAATCATCGAATTATTTTTGAATCTTTATTCGAGTGGTTTTCATCTGTCTGAGATCGTCGATTTTCTGGGTCGCTCCCACCTAGTGGAGAGTCGGTTGGTCTCTCAGATGCGGGAAGATCTCTCTCGTGGGAAGAGTTTCTCAGATATGATGGCGGGGATCGGTTTTTCAGATGCGGTCACGACACAGCTGTCTCTCGCTGAGCTCCATGGCAATCTTGCATTGAGCTTGGAGAAAATCAGTGCTTACTTAGAAAACATGTGCAAGGTCAAGAAAAAGCTGATTGAGGTCAGCACTTATCCTCTTATCTTGCTTGGATTTTTGGTTCTGATTATGCTAGGCTTGCGCAATTATTTGCTCCCTCAAATGGATGCTCAAAATATTGGGGCGCAATTGATCAGTTCCTTCCCCCAACTCTTTTTGGCCTTAGGAGCGGGACTGGTGACCTTCTTCTTACTCGGCTTTCTCTATTACCGCCAGTCAGGCAAGATCAACGTTTTTAGAACTTTGTCTCATCTGCCTTTCGGTAAAGGCATGATTCAAGCTTATTTGACAGCCTATTATGCCAGAGAATGGGGAAATCTGATTGGGCAAGGATTGGAATTGTCTCAGATTTTTTCCATGATGCAGGAGCAAAAATCCCAGCTTTTTCAAGAAATTGGAAGGGATTTAGCTCTTTCTTTAGATCGTGGCCAGTCCTTTTCAGAGACGGTCAGGGGGTATCCTTTTTTCAAAAAAGAATTGCCCCTTATGATTGAATATGGTGAAGTCAAATCAAAGCTCGGAAGTGAGCTAGAAATCTACGCTGAAAAAACCTGGGAAGATTTCTTTCGTCGGGTTCACAAGGCTATGAATGTGATACAACCTTTGGTGTTTGTCTTTGTAGCTCTTGTGATTGTGTTACTCTATGCAGCCATGTTGCTGCCGATTTATCAAAATATGGAGGTTCATTTATGAAAAAATTAAAAACCTATAAGGTAAAGGCCTTTACACTTATTGAAATGTTGGTGGTCTTATTGATCATCAGTGTGCTCTTATTGCTCTTTGTGCCGAATTTGACCAAGCAAAAAGACTCCGTGAAAGAGACAGGAAATGCAGCGGTTGTGAAGGTGGTCGAAAGTCAGGCTGAATTGTACGAGCTCAATCATACCAATGACCAAGCCACTCTAGCAAAACTGATTGCTGATGGAAATATTACCAACAAACAAGCAGAATCCTACCGTTTCTATTATGCGAAAAATAGTGGAGAAACTCGTGCGGTTGCAGATTAAGGCCTTCACTTTGGTGGAGACCCTTCTGACCTTGATGATCGTTAGTTTTATCTATCTGGGCTTATCGGGATCGATCAAGACGAGCTTTCAGCAGGTGGAAGAAAAAGTATTTTTTGCAGAGTTTGAACACCTCTATCAAGAAAGCCAGAAAATAGCGCTGGCAAGGCAAACGGAATTGGATGTTGAAGTGACTGCAAGGAAGATTCAAACGCCTTATCAGACGGTGGAGATTCCTGATTCTGTCATTTTGCAAGATCCTAAAACTATTCGTTTAGACCGTGCAGGTGGCAATTCATCCCTGGCCAATGTTCACTTTCAGACACAGAGAGGAGTGGTGACCTATCAACTGTCGCTTGGAAATGGGAAAATTAAAAAAAGCATCCGTTCCCGCTAGTATTCTCATAGAATCCTTAGTTGCCTTGAGTTTATTTGCCATGATTACGACCTTATTGTTAGGGGAGATCCGCCGTTCGCGCAAGGAGCGACTAGCGGATTTTAAAGAGGTAGAAGTCTTATCTGTCGCTCAAATGGCACTTCAGACAGGGCAAAATCATCTTGAGGCCAATGGTATTCAGGTTCAAGTCGAAAAAGATGCCGATCAACTCACGGTCTATCATCAAGGAAAGGTGGTGCTGCATGTGGAATAAAGAAAAGGTCAAGGCCTTTACCCTTCTCGAAGCCTTGGTCGCTCTCTTAGTGCTTAGTGGGGGAGTGTTGGTCTTTCAAGGCTTGACCAAGCTTCTGCATGCTGAATTGGACTACCAGGCGCATCAAAAGCAGGAAGAATGGATACTTTTTTTCAGCAACAATTGCAGGTGGAATTGGACCGGAGTCATTTTGAAAAAAAGTAGCGGACAATCATATCTACTTGGTTCAGGATCAAAAACCAATTGCTATTGGCCAATCTAAAGGAGATGATATCCGAAAAACAGATGATAAGGGCAGGGGCTATCAGCCTATGATTTCAGGTGTTCGCTCTAGCCAAATTTGGCAGGAGGGAGATTTGCTTCATCTGCGGTTGGATTTTTGAAGAAGGTCTAGAAAGGGAGTATGTCTACCATGTGGTACCAGCGATACAAAATGAAAAAAAGTTAAGGCTGGTGTCTTGCTTTACGCTCTCTTGATGGCAGCGATTTTTAGTCTCTTGCTTCAGTTTTACCTGCACCGTCAGGTTGCGGAGAGACGAATCTTAAAGACGAGTCAAGAGCGTCTTCGGGCCTATGCTTTGGTGCAATTGGCTCTTGAAAAGAGAAAGAGTGATGAGAAGACATCAGAGATTCATTTAAAGTCTGGCACCGTTCAGTTACAGCAGGATACTGGTTTTCTTCATGCCCAGACTGAGATAAATGGCGAAAGCTATGAGTTTGTCCTTCCTGTAAGGGAAGAAAAAGAAAGTAGCAAGAGCCAAAAAGAAAAGAAGAAGACAGGGACCCAAACGCCTTCTGAAGAGACGCCAAACGAGACCAAGGAACCATCAGAAAATAGCGAAAAAGACTAATTTTTGGTATGATAGGGTGCGGAGGAAATCATGAATTTCGAAAAAATTGAACAAGCCTATACCTATCTATTAGAAAACACTCAAAGTATTCAAAATGAATTGTCGACCAACTTTTATGATGCCTTGATTGAACAGAATGTCATGTATTTGGAGGGCAAGACAGACCTAGACATTGTTAAAAACAATAGCAAAAAATTAAAAGAATTAGGTTTAAGTAAGGAAGAATGGCGCAGAGCCTACCAATTCCTTTTTATGAAAGCTGCTCAGACAGAACCTTTACAAGCGAATCACCAGTTCACACCAGATGCGATTGGTTTTATCATTACATTTTTGATCGATCAGTTGGCCAAAGGCGACCAACTGGATGTCTTAGAAGTGGGAAGTGGAACCGGAAATCTCGCTGAGACTATTGTCAACAATAGCCGTCTCACGATTGATTACTTAGGATTGGAAGTGGATGATCTTTTGATTGACCTATCTGCTAGTATCGCAGATGTGATGGAGTCTAGCGTTGTCTTTGCACAAGGAGATGCGGTTCGCCCACAAGTGTTGAAAGAAAGTGACTTGATCGTTAGCGACTTACCGATTGGCTATTATCCAGATGATGCGATTGCACAGCGCTATCAGGTAGCGAGCTCCGAAGGTCATACCTATGCTCATCACCTTATGATGGAACAGGCTCTGAAATATTTGAAACCTCAAGGAGTTGCCATCTTTTTAGCTCCAAATAACCTCTTGACAAGCCCTCAGAGTGATCTGTTGAAAGCTTGGTTAACAGACAAGGCTCAACTCATTGCCATGCTGACCTTGCCAGAATCTCTTTTTTCAAATCCAGCCTATGCTAAGACGATTTTCGTCCTACGAAAACAAGAAGAAGAATCTGTTCAGCCCTTTGTCTATCCTTTTACCGATCTCCAGGATCAAGACCAGGTGGTTCACTTTATGGAAAGTTTCCAAAACTGGTTAAAGGATAGTGAAATTTGATCAAAGATCTGATATAATAGAGGAAGTGAAAACGCTTAATGAGGTGAATATATGTCGAAAACAATTTCTATTAATGCAGGAAGCTCTAGTTTGAAATGGCAATTGTACCAAATGCCAGAGGAAACTGTTCTTGCAAAAGGGTTGATTGAACGGATCGGTTTGAAGGATTCTATTTCAACCGTTAAATTTGATGGACGCTCTGAAAAACAAGTATTAGATATCCAGGACCATACACAAGCTGTAAAAATTTTGTTGGATGATTTGATTCGTTTTGATATTATCAAATCTTACGATGAGATTACAGGTGTGGGCCACCGCGTCGTTGCTGGTGGAGAATACTTCAAGGATTCTGCCTTGGTAGATGACGAAGTCCTTCGAAAAGTAGAAGAATTGTCTTTGTTAGCACCTCTTCATAATCCTGCAAATGCAGCTGGAATTCGCGCCTTTAGAGAGATTTGTCCAAATATTACCAGTGTTGTGGTATTTGATACTTCTTTCCATACAACCATGCCGGAAAAAGCTTATCGTTACCCTCTTCCAACTAAATATTACACAGAAAATAAGGTCCGTAAGTACGGCGCTCATGGAACCAGTCATCAGTATGTAGCTGGTGAAGCTGCTAAACTTCTTGGAAAACCATTAGAAGAATTGAAATTGATCACCTGCCACGTTGGAAATGGTGTATCTGTTACAGCGGTTGACAAGGGAATCTCTGTGGATACCTCAATGGGCTTCACCCCTCTAGGTGGAGTCATGATGGGAACCCGTACAGGGGATCTCGATCCAGCGATTATTCCTTACTTGATGGAGCATACAGAGGATTTCAATAAGCCTGAAGATATCAGCCGTATCCTCAATCGTGAATCAGGTCTTCTGGGTGTTTCTGGATCTTCTAGTGACATGCGGGATATCCATACAGCGATGCACAATGGAGATGAAAAAGCTAAATTGGCTTACGATATCTTTATCGATCGTTTGCAAAAATACATCGGTCAATACTTAGCAGTCTTGAATGGTGCAGATGCCATCATCTTTACAGCAGGAATCGGTGAAAATGCAGTAAACGTTCGTTCTTCTATTATCAATGGAATCAGCTGGTTTGGCTGCAAGGTCGACCCTGAAAAGAACGTCTTTGGAGCTATCGGAGATATTTCCACAGATGATTCCCGTGTGAAGGTATTGGTGATTCCAACTGATGAAGAGTTAGTGATTGCGCGTGACGTTGAACGTTTCAAAAAATCAGTAAACTGAAATAAAGTGAGAAGGCTGGAGGCGAAAGCCCCAGTCTTCTTATTTTTATACAAGAAAGAGGTTGTCCATTGAAAAAAATATACAGTCTTTTTGTCTCGAAAGCACCCATTATGTAAGAATGCCCTCTGGCTCCTTCTTTTTTTGTGCCCTTATTCTTTCTCTCACAATTTCCCTCATCACTATGGTTTATTCCCTTCAAGAAGGAATGGATGCAAGGTGGGTCACTATCCTCACTCTTTTGGCGACAGTGGCAGTACTCTTTGTTTTTTTTATAGGGTCATCAAGATGAGCCCTCTGGAGAACTTAGATGTTCGGGTCATAACCTGGCCGGCTCTGGGGAGAAATTTTCTTTTTCTTCTCTTGTTGATGGCTAATAACCTGCTAGCCTATCCCTTTGTTGAAACAAGAGGCAGGTGGTACGACGGCAAACCAAGCGGCTCTGAATGAACTACAATCTCATGCTCCTTTTCTTGCTATGGGAATGGTCGTGATCCTTGTCGCTCCGATTCTAGAAGAGCTGCTCTGTCGGGCCATCATCCCTCGTTTGATCTTTCGAGGGGCAGAACCGATCGGTTACTTAGCCGGTGCTCTCTTTTTTACTTACTTGCATGGACCGAGTACACTAGGGGAATGGGTAGCTTACGGAGGCATGTCCTTGATCTTAACTTGGGTGGCTTATCGCTACCAGCGGATCGAGTATAGCATCTGTCTCCATATGACCTTGAATGCGCTAGCTTATTATTATCCGGTGGTCATACTCCTTTGTTTATTGCCAGTATGGAGAGTTTTCTTCCATGATAAATTATGATAAAATGGTAGGTACCAATGAGTTTTGATGCAGAACCTTCGTACAGAAGGTCAGAAAAATAAGCAATCCGTATGGAGAATGAACTCAGAGGTTTAGAACATTTGTTCTAGCCTCTTTTGTTCGCAATCATGCTGTAGGAAGGGAATCAAAGGAGGACGAAAATGATTGATAATAAATGGCTGAGTGGCCAAGGGACCCTTCTTTGTGGGATCTTAAATGTCACTCCGGATTCATTTTCTGATGGCGGTAAGTATACGAGTGTGGATGCAGCCTTGCAGCAGGCGAGAAAACTGATCCAAGAAGGAGCTCAACTCCTCGATATCGGAGGAGAATCAACCAGACCAGGTAGTCATTATGTGGAGATCCAAGAAGAGATTGACCGCGTGGTTCCGGTGATCGAAGCCATTCGGAAAGAAAGTGATGTCTGGATCTCAGTGGATACCTGGAAGTCCCAAGTAGCAGCCGCAGCACTGGAAGCTGGAGCCGATATTGTCAACGATATTACGGGTTTTCTTGGAGATCCTGAGATGGCCACGGTCGTTGCGGAGCATGAAGCGAGCGCGGTTCTCATGTTTAATCCAGTGATGGCAAGACCGCATCATCCAAGTTCCACTATTTTTCCACGTTTTGGTTTTGAATCAGTCTTTTCAGAGCAAGAGCTTCAACAGATGGCTCAAGAACCGATTCAAGACTTGATGTGGACCTTCTTTAACCGCTCGCTTGCGGTAGCGAAAGCAGCTGGTGTCCAGACGGATCGTATCATGCTGGATCCTGGGATCGGATTTGGGTTGACCAAACGTGAGAACTTACTCTTATTACAAGAACTCGGGACGATTCACCAAAAGGGGTATCCGATCTTTCTAGGAGTCTCCCGCAAACGTTTTGTGGTCAATATTATTGAGGAAGCTGGATTTGAGACAGATCCTGCAACGGAGACTGGTTTTTGGAATCGGGACCTGGCTTCGAGCCATTTGACGAGTATTGCAGCCAGTCAAGGAGTCGAAGTGGTGCGGGTGCATGATATTCCTCTTCACAAGATGGCAGCCAGTCTGGGCCAAGCCATTTTCCAAGCCCAAGAGGCAGCAGATACCAATTTAAAACAATACAAGTAAATGAAGACAAAAGAACATCAGTTGGATCTTCGTTGGCTAGAAGCCTATCGTTCCCAAGATCCACATTTCGGTTTGGAGCGCATGGAAGCTCTCTTGGCTTTGAGAGGAAATCCTCACCTAGACTGTCGGGTCATTCATGTTGCGGGGACCAATGGCAAAGGCTCTACCATTGCTACTTTGTCCCAACTCTTGAGGCAGGCAGGTTTACGCGTTGGAGTTTTTACCTCTCCTTATCTGATCCATTACAATGACCAAATCACCATTAATGGCGAAGCTATTGCGGATCAAGACCTGCAAACCTACCTGGATAGTTACCAGCAGCTCTTGGAAGCTGAAGAATCAAGGGCTATTTTTCAAGGTTTGACGGAATTTGAAGTGATGACGGCGATTGCCTATGATTATTTTGCTCACGAGGAGTTGGATTATGTGATCATGGAAGTCGGTATGGGGGGACGACTAGACAGTACCAATGTCTGTCAGCCTGTTCTGACGGCGATCACTTCGATTGGCTTGGATCATGTCGCTCTTCTTGGGCCAGATCTGGCTTCCATCGCCCGTGAAAAGGCAGGCATCATTAAGCCAGGAATTCCTCTGGTTCTAGGGAAATTAGAAGCAGAAGCCAGCCAAGTCATTGAAGGCATTGCGATTCAGAAGCAGGCACCGATAACAGCCTATGACAGAGATTACCAAGTTGAGCTAGAAGCCTCTTGTCTATCGGGCCAATCCTTCTCTTATCACAGTTCCAAAAGAGAAAAGGCTCCCTATCAAGTAGCGCTCTTAGGTCATCACCAGGCTAGAAATGCAGCTCTTGCGATCAGTATCTGTGATGTACTTTTTGATAGAGAAGGGCGTGAACTCTTGTCAAGAGAGTTAGTGGATGAGGCCTTGCATCAAGTCGTCTGGCCTGGCCGGATGGAAGTGGTCTCGCAAAATCCCATGATCTTGCTAGATGGGGCCCATAACCCCCACGCCGTTGCGCCTTTGATCGCAAGTCTTCGGGAACTGTTTCCAAGTCAAAAAAAGGCCATTCTTTTTACCTGCATCCGGACCAAAGCCTTAGAAGAGATGCTCATTCAGTGGCAGGAACTAGAAAATAGTCGCTTGATCCTCACGAGCTTTGAAGATCCAAGAGCTTATTCTCAAGAAGAGATAAGAGCTGCTGCGAAAAAGCATCAGCTTGAAGAAGTCAACTGGCAAGAGTTTCTAAAAAACTGGCAAGCTGAAGGCGATGAGCTCCTCATTGTAACGGGGTCACTCTACTTCCTTAGCCAGGTACGACCTTATTTATTAAAAACAGAAAAATCCAACTAGGAGATGATATGGATACAAAGAAAATTGAAGAAGCAGTGAAAATGATCATCGAGGCAGTCGGTGAAGATGAGAACCGTGAGGGCCTTCAGGAAACGCCGACCCGCATTGCCAAGATGTACCAAGAAATCTTTTCAGGACTAGGGCAGACAGCAGAAGAGCACCTGTCTAAATCATTTGAAATCATTGATAACAATATGGTGGTTGAGAAGGATATTTTCTTCCATTCCATGTGTGAGCATCACTTTTTGCCGTTTTATGGAAAAGTGCACATTGCCTACATTCCAAATGGCCGTGTTGCTGGGCTTTCAAAACTGGCTCGTACGGTCGAGGTTTATGCTAAAAAACCACAGATTCAGGAACGTTTGACGGTAGAAATCGCAGATGCCTTGATGGAATATCTTGGAGCACAAGGAGCACTTGTCTGGGTAGAAGCAGAGCATATGTGTATGAACATGCGTGGTGTCCGTAAACCTGGGACCGCTACAGTGACAACTGCTGCGCGTGGACTGCTTGCGACAGATAAAGACTTAAAAAATGAAGCCTATAAACTCATGGGCCACTAATGGCTGGCTATAAGAGGTGAACAGAGTGGATCAATTACGGATCAAGGACTTAGAGGTATACGCCTATCACGGTGTTTTCCCAGCAGAAAAAGAATTAGGACAACGATTTGTCCTAGACCTATGGGTAGATTATGAGATGACTCGCGCTGCCCGCACAGGTGATTTGGAAGCTTCGATCCATTATGGGATCTTGGCGGAACAGTTGACCGAGTGGATGCAGGCAGAAAAGATCGATCTGATTGAAACGGTGGCCTTTCAGTTGGTTCAAAGATTTTCGAAAGTTATGCCTTTGTAGAAAAAGTTCGTCTGGAGTTGAAAAAGCCCTGGGCTCCTGTTCCCTTTGCCATTAGAGACTTGTTCGGTGACAATCGAACGGGAGAAAAAACGGGCCTTTATTGGGCTTGGCACCAATATGGGAGATAAACAACTGCAACTAGAGACGGCGCTAGAAAAAATCAAGGATCGAGGCATTCGCCTTCTTCAGACATCCACAAGGATTGAAACAGAACCTTGGGGAGGAGTGGAGCAGGACACCTTTTTGAATCAAGTGGCAGAGGTTGAAACCTGGATGACCCCAGAGGATTTACTAGAGACCTTACTGGCCATTGAGCAGGAAATGGGGCGTGTCCGTGAGGTCAAGTGGGGGCCACGTGTGATCGATCTAGATCTGCTCTATATGGGGGACACCATCTGTTACAGTCCGAGCTTGATCTTGCCACATCCTTATGTGGCAGAACGTGCCTTTGTCCTAGAGTCTTTGAATGAAATTGCTCCTCATTTTGTGGACCCTGTTCAAAGAAAGCCCATTCGCCAATTATGGGAGGCTGTCAAATAGTCCCTCTTCTTTGCATCATAAAAAAACAATCCCTATTCGAGGGATTGTTGAGAGCGTTGAGAAACGAATCTTTAATAAAATCTAATCAATTCTTTAAATTATACTCGTTATAGTTATTCAATCATATTCTGAAACTTTCCGCCGTGAGAAAAGTGCCTGAAACGACTCAGTTTCAGGCACTCGGAATTATTGAGACCTTAGGCTCAATAATTAGTCATGGAACTTCGTAGAAGTTCGCTGACGTCCGTACTCACCTAAGGAAAGTTTTTTAAGAAGACTTTGTCTTCAATCTGAACAATTCCTAGAGCAGGGATTGTTTTTGTTTGTCTCAGTTTATTTACGATACAAGCGATCGTATTGGTAGACAGGGTCCATAGTGACGTTGATACCGAGCTTGCGAAGGACATTCTTGTCTTCGTCTGTCAGCATCACGGTTGAGTGGGCTTCACTGCCTTTCAACTTGCCTAATTCTTGCATAGCAAGCTTAGCATCTTCGTTGCTCATGGCTGTAATGGCAAGGGCGATGAGGATCTCGTTCGAGTGAAGACGAGGATTGCGGCTACCCAAATGATTAATCTTCAGACCTTGGATAGGTTGGACATATTCTGGCTCGATTAATTTGGTTTCTTTATCAATATGCGCCAATTTTTTGATCGCATTGATCAAGAGGGCTGCGGTTGGGCCAAAGAGATCGGAGGTTTTTCCGGTTACCATCTCGCCGTTTGGCAATTCAAGGGCCAAGGCTGGCTCCCCTGTTTCTTCTTCTTTTTGGCGGGCAAGAACGGTCACTTTCCGGTCATTTGGAGTAATGCCCAAATCATTCATCAAGAGCTCAATCTTCTTCACAGCTCCTTCACCGACACGCTCTGCTTTGACATCCAAGATGGTTTGGTAATAGCGACGGATGATTTCTTGTTGGGAAGCTTCAATCGCAGCATCATTGTCCACAATGGCAAAGCCAACCATGTTGACGCCCATATCTGTTGGAGAAGCGTAAGGAGAGGTCCCTAAGATGCGTTCCAACATGCGCTTCAAGACAGGGAAGATTTCGATATCGCGGTTGTAATTGACCGTTGTTTCCCCGTAGGTTTGGAGGTGGAAGGGATCGATCATATTGACATCGTCTAGATCTGCAGTCGCTGCTTCATAAGCTAAGTTAACTGGGTGGTGCAAAGGAAGATTCCATACTGGGAAGGTTTCAAACTTAGCATAACCTGATTTGATCCCATTTAATTGGTCATGGTACATATTGGACATACAAGTTGCCAGCTTACCAGAACCAGGTCCAGGAGCCGTTACAACGACCAAATTGCGGCTAGTCTTGATGTAGTCATTTTTCCCCATCCCTTCAGGAGAGATGATGTGGTCCATATCAGTCGGATAGCCCTTGATCGGATAGTGGAGATAAGAGGCGATCCCGCTCTTGTCCAGTTGTTTGCGAAAGGCGTCTGCTGCAGCTTGTCCAGCATATTGGGTGATGACAACGGATCCAACATAGATGCCGAGTTCATTGAATTTGTCGATCAAGCGCAGTACTTCTTGGTCATAAGAAATTCCTAGATCTCCACGGGCTTTTGAGTGCTCAATATTGTTGGCGTTGATGGCAATGACAATTTCCACCTGGTCGCGCAATTCTTGGAGCAGCTTGATCTTATTGTCTGGTTCGTATCCAGGGAGGACACGAGCAGCGTGGAAGTCCTCTAACATTTTACCACCAAATTCAAGGTAGAGCTTGCCATCGAATTGGTTGATCCGCTCAATAATGTGGTCACGTTGCAAGTTCAAATACTTTTCAGAACTAAAAGCTTGTTTTTTCATGTAAAACTCCTGTATATAAGGGAAGGGTCTGCCACACAAATCCAAGGATGAGTGTTCCGTTCCCTACCATTTCATTCTTTCATATTATATCAGAAAACAGATGGAAGATAAAATATTCTAAGATACTTTCCTTAGATGAGATTAGACATCATAAAATTTGATTGTTCAGGCATATTTTTTACATAAAATGACCTAAGTGATGCTAAACAAATAAAATGAGGTAGTCTATTAAGGTCATTGCAGGGTGCACTTAAACTTTCCGCTGTGAGAAAAGTGCTAGAAACACTATTGTTTCTAGCACTCGGGAGTTTTGGGAGTAAAACAGTTTGGGAAACTGTTTTAGCCTGAGCCAAAAAAATGAAAAGCGAGGGGGCAAAAACTAATTGAACACGGGCTGCGGATTGTGTCAAAAAGATAAGTTTTCCTAGAATCGAAAGATTCTGCGTCAAACTTCCTATTTTGACTTTATCCGCGAACGCCCTTTGTATCTTAATATAGTCTTGGAACTTCGGAGAAGTTCGCAGACGTCCGTACTCACCTAAGGAAAGTTTCAAAGAGAACCTTGTTTTCCCTCTAAAAAAGCCCCTTACGGGGCTTCAGATCGATGTTGTTTAATAGTGTTTGATCAAATCAACTGTAGAGCGATCCAATTTCTTAACCAATGCTTGTAAGAAGGCTTGTGCTTGCAAGAAATCATCCATGGCATAGAGGGTTTGGTGGGAGTGGATGTAACGTGCACAGACACCAATGGTTGTTGATGGGACTCCGCCGTTCTTCAAGTGTGCTGCACCTGCATCGGTACCACCTTTGGCACAATAGTATTGGAATTTGATGCCCGCTTCTTCAGCAGTAGTGAGCAAGAAATCTTTCATATTTGGTAGCATGATGTGACCTGGATCGTAGAAGCGAAGCAGTGTTCCTTCCCCGATCGCGCCTTGGTCTCCAAAGACATCGGCTGCTGGCGAACAGTCAACAGCAAGGAAGATTTCAGGATCAAATTTAGTGGTTGAAGTGTGGGCTCCACGAAGTCCCACTTCTTCTTGAACGTTGGCCCCTACATAGAGTTCGTTGTTTAAGGCTTGTCCAGAAAGGCTCTTGGCCAATTCGCTGACCATCAAGACACCGTAGCGGTTATCCCATGCTTTTGAGATGACGTTTTTACCATTCGCAGTAAGAATCGCAGAGCTATCTGGGACCAAGGTATCTCCAGGACGGACCCCATAGCTTTCAGCTTCGGCTTTAGAGCTAAATCCTGCATCAAAGACGATGTCGCTAATGGCAGGTACGGTTGGTCCACCTGTTCCACGTGTCAAATGAGGAGGAACAGATCCTGAAATAGCAGGGTATTCACGTCCGTCACGTGTAAAGAGTTTGAAGCGTTGGCTGCTGACGACCATCGGGTTCCAACCTCCGATTGGGACAACACGGAAAGTCCCATCAGCTTTGATTTCGCTGATCATAAAACCAACTTCGTCCATGTGAGCAGCTACTAAGATACGAGGAGCATCGGCAGCTGTTGAATGTTTGACCCCAAAGATCCCACCAAGACCATCTGTCACGATTTCGTCCACATGAGGGGTCAATTGTTGGCGCAAATAATCCCGTACAGGAGCTTCATGACCTGAGATAGCAGGGATTTCAGTTACTTCTTTGATTTTAGAAAATAAATCAGTCATAGGTTACCTTCTTTCTGATGTTATTTTATCACTTTTTCTACAAGGATGGTAGCGTTATTATGGAAATCAGTCTCTAAAAGCGGAGGGAGAGATCTAGTCTAGACCGTTGTCCCTCTGCTTATTTTGTGTTACAATAGGCACTATGAAAGCTAAAAAAATTATTTTGTCTAGTCTGGCTGTAGCAAGTGCAGGAGCCCTTGCGGCCGGTGTTTATAAAATTGCCAAAGATCAAAGCGTCTCCGTACCCAAGAAGAATTGGTAGCAGAAGTACGGGAGCAAATGGAAGCCATGGGGACGATTGCGACTCTGTATGTGGAACTCTACGAGTCTAGTGAAGAGCGCTTAGTAGGAGGCGTCATTTTTGAAGATGAGCGCCATTACCGCTTTGTCTATGAGGACGGTCTCTTGCATTATGAAGAGGAAAAACTATGATCACACCGAGTTCTCTAGAAGAAATTGCTTCATATGTAGAGCAAGATGGCAAGAAAGTGTTTGTCTTTTCAGCCGACTGGTGTGGGGATTGCCGTTACCTCAAGCCTTTTTTGCCGGAGATTGAGGCTGAAAATCCCGAATTTACCTTTATCTTGATTGACCGAGATGCCTATATGGATCTGGCGAAAGTCTGGGATGTTTATGGGATCCCAAGTTTGGTGGTTCTGGAAAAGAATAAGGAAATCGGTCGGTTTGTCAATCGGGATCGGAAAACCAAAGCGCAGATTACAGCATTCTTAGCAGGATTAAAATAGGAGAAAAACATGATTGTAACATACAACAAAGAACAAGTCGGCGATGTATTGATGCTGACCTTGAAAAATAGTGGAGAAGCAAAGCTCGCGGTGGAGAGAAAAGGAAAAGTGGCTCGCGTTTACCGTGAGGACAACCAAGAAACCGTTGCCTGGAATATCTTTGATGCCTCATCTTTCTTCGCCATCGAAGGCAAGGGCCAAGTCTTTTTGACAGATGAGCAAGTAGCTCGTTTAAATCAAGAATTGGGAAAGAGAAGGCTTCGCAGAACGATTGGTCAATGATCAGGAACCAAAATTTGTGGTCGGAGAAATCCTTGAAATGGTGGCCCATCCAGATAGTGACCACTTGAATATCTGCCAGGTAGCAGTTGGACCAGATAAGACAGTTCAGATCGTAGCAGGAGCTCCAAATGCGCGAGTAGGCCTTAAGACTATTGTTGCTCTTCCAGGTGCCATGATGCCGGATGGTAGCTTGATTTTCCCGGGAGCACTTCGTGGTGAAAAGAGTTATGGTATGATGTGCAGCCCTCGCGAATTGCACCTGCCGAATGCTCCTCAAAAACGAGGCATTATTGAATTGGATGACGCAGAAGTAGCAGGGACACCTTTTGATCCTGCTCGTCACTGGCATGAATAAAGAGAAGAATCTAGGATGTTTTGGATCCTAGATTTTTTTGATTTTGGTTTGTCACCTCCATTTTTTAAAATTTTTTCGAATAAATAGATAGGAGGTAAATGATGTATAATAAAGTTATTTTAATCGGTCGCTTAGTAGCGGCCCCAGAATTGCATAAACCAGCACAGACAAATCCGTTGCCCGAGTGACTGTTGCGGTCAATCGTCGCTACAAGGACCAAAATGGAGATCGAGAGACGGATTTTGTTAATGTGGTTGTCTGGGGGAAATTGGCTGAAACCATGGCTAGTTATGCCAGTAAAGGAAGCTTGATCTCTTTGGATGGAGAGATTCGGACACGCCGCTACGAGAAAAATGGGGTCATGCAGTATGTGACAGAGGTCCTCTGCCAAAGTTTTCAGTTGCTAGAGAGCCGCGCTCAGCGAGCGATGCGTGAAAATGGTGGAACGGGAGATTTGGCCGATATTATCTTAGAAGAGGAAGATCTTCCTTTTTAGAGGAGATAAAGAAAGCTGGTTTGTTAAAAGACCAGTTTTTTAATATTTTTCAGAGAGATTATTCGGTGTTTATTCTTTTTAAAAGGACTGGAAAATTGATCTGCACAATAAAAACCAGCACTTTTTTTGAAAAAGTAGTAAAATAAAGTAATATATATTCAAAATTTTCAGAAAAGGAACGGAGTTTGAAGGGGAAAGAAGAAAGAAAAGAACTGTTAAAATGGCTGATAAAACGGGTTCTACTGGTGATTCCAGTGACCTGCATCCTCTTGTGGATCTATGCCGTTTGTCAAACCAGTAGCATCAAGGATCAGACCAAGATCGGTGTCACCTATATGACCATGAACAATGAGTTCTATAAAAGTATTCATTCGGAAATAAGTCGAATTGCCGATGAGAAAGGGGCTCTTGTCTATGTCCGAGATCCAGAATTGGACGAAAAAAAGGCAGAGCCAGCAAATCGATGATTTTTGCGCCCAAAAGGTAAATGTGATTGTGATTAATCCGGTTAAAGGGGATAGTCAGCCCATTTTAAGGGCTCTTAAAAAAGCTAGAAAACAAGGAATTAAAATCATTGCAGTTGATACCCAGCTGAAGCATTTTAAGCCAGATGCCAGCATTGTCTCCGACAACTACCAAGCAGGAGTCTTGATTGCGAAAGAGCTGATGAAACGCTCTTCAAATGCTCGGATCCTTCTCTTGGAGCATAAGGGGACTGTTTCAGCAGATACGCGGATTCAGGGATTTAAGGATACCATCAAAGGACATGGGTCATATGAGATTATCTCGGAACTAGAAACCAAGGGTCAGACGGAGATCGCTATGCCAGCTGTCCGTAAGTTCTTGCAGTCAGAGGAGGATGTCGATACTCTAGTTGCCCTGAATGACCGCTCGGCTATAGGAGCTTTAGCAGCGATCAAGGAGCAAGGGATCACCCATCCCATTGCGATCTATGGGATTGATGGCTCACCAGATATGAAAGCATTGCTACACTCGACAGATGATGTCGTAGGAACTGTTGCCCAGTCTCCGTTGAAGATGGGAGACCGCGTGATGGAGGTCATCCAAGATATGGCTGATGGGAAGAGCTACCAAAAAGAAATAACCATTCCGGTTCAGATGATGACAAAAGAAAACATCGATCAATTTGATGTGAATGGGTGGCAGTAATGAGAAAATTTAGAGGTGTGAGATACAGTTTGGCCATCCTGATGGTCGTAAATTTTATCGCTGTTATGCTCAACAGTATCATCTATCTTCAAGCAACCAACTATATCATTGCCCAACGGCAAGCTTCTCTATTAGTAGAACGCTTAGAGCGTATTCCTTTTGCGCCCTCTACAACTTTTTGGTTGTCTGCGCTCTTATTTGCTGGAATTGCCTTGATCTCCATGAGTCGTTACCGGTCTCAAACGAGTCGATGGTCCATTTTTGATAAGTGGAACATTCTGGAGATCCTCCTGATGTTGCTCTTGATGTGGGTCCAAAATGTAGCTTATAACGGGCTCATTCTCTTGGTTTTTGCGGATATCTTCTATGGTTCCAAAGAGTTGAATACCAAACGAGACCGCAAGTATTGGTTTGCTTTTATCCTAGTGAGTTTCTTGATGCTTCTTGTGACCAATTCAGACGTCTTTTCGCTTTTCTTTCCGATACCTTCTCTTGATGTCTATATTCATTTTTATCCTGCCTCCATTCGGATTCTGGCCTTTTTCTTAAAGAATTCCCTCTATGCCTTGAATATGGTGCTCTTCATTATTTCGCTTTTGTTCTATATTATGAATGTTCTTGCGGAAAACCACGAAGTGGAAGAAGAGTTGGCCATGGTTTCGAAGGTCAATACGGAGTTGAACAACTATATGGCCTTGTCTGAGAAGATTGCAGAAGATCGGGAGCGCAAGCGGATTGCTCGGGAGATTCACGATACCTTGGGACATGCGCTAACAGGGATCTCGGCAGGTTTAGATGCTGTCGGAGTCTTGATTGATATCGATCCCAATCGGGCAAAAGAGCAGGTGAAAAGTGTATCAGAAGTGGTTCGTGAAGGAATCCAGGATGTGAGGGGCTCTCTCAACCGCCTCCGTCCAGGTGCCCTTGAGGGACGAACCCTCAAAGATGCATTAGAAAAGATGATCCGCGAGTACCAGACGCTTTCCAAGTTGCAGGTTGATTTACACTATGAATGGGTCGATGTCGATATGGATGTCATGATTGAAGATACGATCTTTCGTGTGATCCAGGAGTCTATGACCAATGCGGTTCGCCACGGTCATGCCAGTCAGATGAGCCTTCATTTTTTTGAGAATGAAGAAGATTATCTGATCGAGTTGCAGGACAATGGGGTTGGGTTTGAAACCTTAACCTTTGGCTATGGGCTCAAGCAGATGATGGAGCGCATTTCCATCCTAGGAGGACAGCTTCAATTTGAAAGCCGCGATGGATTTTTCACGCGCGTTAGTTTACCGAAATATAAAGAAGGGAGATAGAGATGGTGATAAAAGTAATGGTGGCAGATGACCAGGCCTTGATTCGAGAATCTCTGAAAATTATTTTGTCAGCCCACCCCGATATCGAAGTGGTGGCCACAGTGGAAGATGGGAATCACGTCTTGTCGAGCATTCCACAGACACATCCTGACCTGATCTTAATGGATATTCGGATGCCAGGCATGGATGGGGTTTTGGCGACAAAAGAAGTCAAAGAGCACTATCCGGATATCAAAATTATTATTTTAACGACCTTTGACGATGATGAATTTATCTATAGTGCACTCAAGTATGGTGCTTCAGGTTATCTTTTAAAGGGAGCCTCGACAGAGGAACTCTATGAAGCGATTAAGGTGGTGTATCAAGGCGGAGCCATGATCAACCCGAATATCGCTAGTAAAGTCTTTCAAATTTTCTCACAGATGGCTAAATCCAACTTTTCTATTACTGTGGATGAAGACAATGTCAAGGATTTGAGCACGACAGAATGGCGCATTATCCAAGAAGTCGGCTATGGGGAGTCCAATAAAGAAATTGCAGCCAAACTCTTCTTGTCAGAAGGAACCGTGCGCAATTACTTATCAACGATTTTGGCGAAATTAAACCTACGAGATCGAACGCAATTAGCGATCTGGTCAGTCCAAACAGGAGTGACGAGACGTGATTTTTCTAAAGGAAATACAGAATGAAATTGAAGCGAAAGCATCTTTGTTGGGGGATCGGTCTCCTTGTTGTGCTCTGTGCAAGCGCAGGTTTTTATTGGTGGAAACAGCAACCGACCGTACTCCATATCGGCGTTTATGCAGGTTCTAGCTGGGATGTGCCAACTAGTCAACGTTCCCATGCCTTGGATCGTGCGATTCAAAAATTTGAGAAGTCCCATCCCCACGTCCGTGTAGAGTATGAAAACGGGATTCCGCAGTCAGATTATTCAGATTGGCTCTCTGAAAAGATTGTTTCAGGAAAGACGCCGGATGTGTTTATGGTCTCTGAGCAAGATCTTTCCTTATTAGCAGCGCGGGGTGTGCTAGAAAAGTTAAACGGCTATATGGATCGAAAAGATCAAGCTGCCTTTTATCCCGTTGCCTTTGAATCGGGTGTCTTTCAGGGGCAAACCTATGCCTTGCCTTATGAAAGCAATCCGATTTTGATGTGTGTCAATAAAGATCTCTTGGATAAAGAAGGCATCGCGGTTCCCAAAGAAGGTTGGACCCTTGAAGAGTTCTATACGATTTGCAAGAAACTAACCAAAGATACCAATGGGGATGGGCAATTGGACCAATTTGGGAGTACAGAATACACCTGGAAAGAAGCCTTGGCGGCAAATGGAGGTTATCTCTTCCAAGGTGGCATGCTCAAGCTGACATCTCCAGAAGTGAAAGAGTCTTTGACTTTTCTGCAAAAATTGGAAGATCTAAATAAAAATTACAAGGTGAGCTCTAAAGATTTTGACCAGGGGAAAGTCGCCTTCTATCCCATGACCTTGGCCCAATATCGGACCTATAAACCTTATCCCTACCACGTTTCTAAATATTCAAACTTCACCTGGACCTGTATCCCGATGCCTGCTAAGTCAAAAACGACCAAGGCAACCTTAGTCACGACGACTTCTTTTGCTATGTCGGCTCGAAGTTCTCATTCCAAGTTAGCTTGGGAATTGATGCAACTCTTAACAGAGGATCCAGACATTCAACAAACCCTCTTTGCCCAATCCCAAGGGATCTCTGTCATGCCACAGGTAGTCAAGAGTCGCTCTAGTAAAGACCTTCTGCAGGTGGATGATTTTGGAACAGATTCCTTGACCAATCAGACCTTGAACCGCATCATGGAACAAGCTGTTGAAAGTAGTCCAAAAAATGTCTCAAAAGAGGTGTTAGAAAAGCTAGACTACTTGATTGGCAATGCCTTGCGCGATCAGGATGTCGAGAACCGCTTGCCTCAAATTCAGAGGGAGATTGAGAGTAGTCTACAGGTAGGAGTTTAGAGCAAAATAAGATGGCATTTTGTCAAGTGACAGATGTCATTTTTTTATTGCTAAATGTCATATTGGGAATGTGACATTTGACAATATAAAAACGCTTTCAAATAGTCTACAATAGAGTCAAATAAAGGAGGCGTAGAAAAATGAAATACCTCGTTTTGGTCAGTCATGGTGGACTGGCAGAAGGTCTAAAAACATCACTGGCCATGTTTGCTGGTGACAAGTTGGATCAGGTCATCGCAGTTGGACTCAAAGAAGGAAAATCGGTTGATGACTTCGCAGTTGATTTTAGAGAGAGCATTTCAGGGTTGACAGCTGATGATTCTGTTTTGGTCTTGGCAGATATCGTAGGTGGTAGTCCATTAACCACTGCAGCCACGGTTCTAGAAGAAGCTGGAAAGCTCGATGGAGCCTTGATCCTTGGTGGGATGAACCTTACCATGGCCTTGACGGCAGTTGTGATGAAGGATGTGTTGGATGGAGACGATTTATCAGCCACCATCTTATCAGAAGCACGATCTGCACTACAGCCTTTTGAAGTTTCAGCCACTAGTGCTGAAGAAGATGATGACGATATTTAATAGGGAGGTACCTTATGGTAGTAACATTTGTACGGATTGATGACCGCATGATTCACGGTCAGACAGTCACACGCTGGGCAAAAAAAACCATGTGATGGTTTGATTGCCGTAAACGATGCAGCAGCATCAAACAAGGTTTTGATCCAAGCTTACAAAGGCGCATCAGACAAGAAAACCTTTGTATGGACAAAGGAAGCCTTTAAGGAAAAATCAGCAAAAGTAACGGAATCAGATAGTCGTTACTTCTTGATCACCAAAAATCCAATCGATATGAAGGAAATTTTGGTCGACCAAGGGTTTGTCCCAGGTGATGTCAAAGAAATCATCGTTGGCCCTGCAAATGATCGTCCAGGTGCTGTGAAATTGGGGAATAACCAATCCATCACTCAGGAAGAAGCAGAAGCCTTCCAAGCCATTCAAGCAGCAGGCTACAAGGTGAAATTCCAATTGTTGCCAGATGTTTCCATCGGTTATTGGGATGATTTCAAATCAAAATTTGGTTTTTAAACCCAACAGTCTTATCTGTTAGGTAAATAAATTTACAAACAAAAGGAGCGTTTGTTATGACAATTTCATGGATTCAAGCAATCTTGCTTGGTATTTTCGCCAGCTTGTCTTCAATGCCTGGTATGGGAGGTTCCAGTATCGGGAACTATACACTCGGTCGTCCCTTGATCGGTGGGCTGATTTCAGGTTTAATTCTTGGAGATGTGACAACTGGTATTATGGTCGGGGTTGCCCTTCAAGTCGTTTATATCGCCTTGGTAACACCTGGTGGTACCGTATCTGCCGATGTTCGTGCCATCTCTTATATCGGTGTTCCTCTTGCTATCTTGTTTGTGCATGCCAATAACATCACAGATGAAGCAGGAATCGTCGCATCTGCAGCTCCAATCGGTGCAGCTGTTGGGACAATCGGTACAGTTCTTTTCTACGGTACCGCTACTATGAACTTGGTATGGCAACACATTGGTTGGAAAGCCGTTGAAGAAGGAAACTTCAAAAAACTCTACGCAGTTGACTGGGTTTACCCTTGGATCTCTCACTTCCTCTTCTCTTTCCTTCCAACAATGATTATCACCAAATACGGTGAAAATATGGTTGATTTGATGAAACAATACCTTCCTATGGATGGTTACTGGATGAAAGCCCTCTTTACAGTCGGTGCTCTTCTCCCATGTGTCGGTATTGCCATCTTGTTGAAACAAATTGTTACAGAAGCAACTGACTTCATTCCATTCTTTGTTGGATTTACCTTGGCGAAATCTCTCGGATTGAACTTGGTATCCAGTGCCGTTGTTTCATTAATCTTTGCAGTAATCTACTATGAACTTGAAGTGATCAAATCGATGAAAGCTGCTCCTGCTGGAGCGGTGGATCTAGACGATGATGAGGAGGATATTTAAAATGGCTGATAGAAAGAAAATTTCAAAGAAAACATTAGCAAAAGCATTCCATCATTGGTATTATGGTCATTTGACTTGTTTCTCTCAAGAACATATGCAAACCTTCGGGTACTTGACTTCTATGCTTCCAATCGTAGAAGAAATGTATGACACAAAAGAAGAACAAAAGGATGCTATGCAAACCTATACGGCCTTCTTCAACACTGAACCACAACTTGGATCTCTTGTTGTAGGGATCACAGCTGGTTTGGAAGAAGCGCGTGCAAACGGAGATGCAGTAGATGGCGAAACCATCAACGGTATGGGCAAAAGCCGGTTTGATGGGACCAATCGCTGGTATTGGTGACTCATTGGTCGTTGGTACCTTGATTCCAGTTCTCTTCGGGGATTGCCCTTGGACTTTCTAAAGGTGGTAACATCGCTGGTGCTCTTCTACATCGTCGTATGGAACCTCTTAGTCTACTTTGGTATGCGCTTTGCCTTCTTCAAAGGTTACCAATTAGGGGATAAAGCCGTTGAATTCCTTGTAGGACCAAAAGGACAAGCTCTTCGTAAAGCGATCAGCGTTGTCGGTGGTATGGTTATCGGTGCCGTAGCAGCTACTTGGGTATCTGTTACAACAGCCCTTCAATTCAAGAATTCTGAAGGAAAAGTCTTCTTGAACATTCAAGAAAAGATCGATGGTGTTTATCCAGGTCTCTTGACAGCAGCATTCATCACTCTTTGCTGGTGGTTGATGTCTAAGATTTCACCAAACAAAGTTATGTTACTTCTCGTTGTAGTTGCTTTGATCGGTGTTGCCCTTGGTATCTTCGACCCACATCTTAAATACTAAGGAAAAGAAAAAACGAATTTGCTAGTAGGAGTTTTTGAGAATGAAGTGAATTGACCTCCTTTACTTGCACTTCATTCTCAATTTTTATCAGGAGGAATCCCATGGTTACAAAACAAGAACTTGTCAATGGATATGAAACAGAAATCAACTACCAACGCCACATGCTTGAAAACCTTGGTCGTTGGTTCAGCTTACTCTTTATCATTGCCAGTATTGGTGTGGTATTGATCTATCTCTTTCACAAAAGTTTCCTCCCACTCTTGATCCTCGGGATTTTACTAGCCTTGGTTGGAATTTTAGGCATGATTGTTTTTGGATATGGCATCTACCGCGGGCGGATCAATCTTCAAAAAGTGATCGATGATTTCAATCAAAAATTGACAATTTTAAATTGAAATTTATAGAAACATCTCATCTATTTTTGAGGTGTTTTTTTCTTGACTATTTCTGACCAAGTGATACAATAGAAACATAAGTTAGCACTTACGTATAGAGAGTGCTAAAAACACGTATGGAGGAATGAACATGTTAAAACCATTAGGAGACCGTGTGGTCTTAAAAGTAGAAGAAAAAGAATAGACTGCTGGAGGTTTTGGTCTCCCCAGGCGCGAGCAAGGCCGCCATACCGAAAAACAGCTGAAGTAGAGCTGTTGGTGAAGGTGTGCGCACCCTAAGTGGGAACCCACTCGCTCCAGCTGTAAAAAGCAGGAGACCATGTTTTCTTTGGCTGAAAGCTGGCGCAGCAATCTGAAGTGAAAGATGGGAAGAAACCTGCCACCATCAAGTTGGAAACATCAAACATTCTTGCAATTGCAGAGTAAAGAGAAGCAGAGGTAAGTGAGAAATGGCAAAAAGATATTAAATTTTCATCTGATGCACGTTCTGCAAATGGTCCGTGTGCTTCGATGTCTTAGCAGATACAGTGAAAGTTGACGTTGGGCCCTAAAGGACGCAATGTGGTTCTTGAAAAATCACGGGTTCAATTCACCCTTGATCACAAAATGATGGGGTGACGCATCGCAAAAGAAAACGAATTAAACACCATTTTGAAAATATGGGTAAGCTAAATTGGTGCTCAGAAGTGGCTTCAAGACCACGATAACGGCAGGTGACGGCATAACTGACCGCAACGGTTTTGACCCAAGCTAGTCGTCCGCGAAGGGATCAAAACGTCACCGCAGGTGCGTTAACCACTGGCAACGCCGTGGAATTGAGACCGCTGTTGCAACAGCAGTAGAAGCTTTCGAAAACAATGCGATTCCAGCATCTAGCGTAAAGAAAGCGACTGCTCAAGTAGTCGGCTGTGTCTTCTTGCCCGTGAGCGAGAGATACATCTCTGAAGCCACGGAAAAGTTGGCAAAGATGCTATCACGATTGAAGAGTCACGTGGAATGGAAACAGAACTGGAAGTCGTTGAAGGCATGCAGTTTGACCGTGGTTACCTCTCACAATATATGGTCACTGACAATGATGGTGGCTGACCTTGAAAAATCCATACATTTTGATCACTGACAAGAAAGATTTCAAATATCCAAGAAATCTCATGCCATTGTTGGAAAAGTAGTATTCTTCAAAGCAGCAAACCGTCCACTCTTGATCATCGCACATGCTCTACGATGGCGGCTCTCTCCAACACTTGTCTTGAACAAAGATCCGGCGGTACCTTTTAACAGTCGTAGCCGTCAAGGCAATCAGGACTTTGGTGATCGCCGCAGCCATGTTAGAAGACACTGCCATCTTGACTGGTGGCGCGGTCATTACAGACGACCTTTGGTTTGGAATTGAAAGATGCAAACCATTGAAGCCCTTTGGTCAAGCACACAAAGTGTCGCTGATAAAAGATAGCACTGTCATCGTTGAAGGTTCTGGTAACCCAGGAAGCGATTAAGCAACTGCGTTGCTGTCATCAAGTCACAAATCGAAACTACAACCTCTGGAATTTGACCGTGAAAAATTACAAGAACGTTTGGCTAAATTGATCTGGCGGTGTTGCTGCGATCAAGCGTCGGTCCAGCCGCAACAAGAAACAGAATTGAAAGAAACTCGAACCTCGCATCGAAGATGCCCCTCAATGCGACCTCGTGCAAACGTTGAAGAAGGCGACTCGTTGCCGGAGGTGGTGGCAGCTCTGCCTTGTCAATGTCATCTCTGCAGTCGCGCTTTCTTGAATTTGAAGGGGATGAAGCGACCGGACGCACATCGTTCTTCGTGCTTTGGAAGATGCTTGAAGTTCGCCAAATTGCCCACACGCTGGTTACGAAGGATCCATTGTGATTGATCGCTTTGAAAATGCCGAAGCCGGAACAGGCGCTTTCACCCGTCGCAACAGGTGAATGGGTGAATATGATTGCATGGTGAACTCACTCGACCCTGTTAAAGTCAGTGCCTGTCAGCTCCTTCAAACGCGCCTTCTGTTGCTAGCCCCATTTTAACAACTGAAGCAGTCGTAGCCAACAAACCAGAACCAGCACCCAGCGGGACCAGGAATGGATCCAGGCATGATGGGTGGGATGATCTAAGACACTTAGCCTCAAATCGGGTGCTGAAGCACCCTCGTTAGGCTGGGCGCAAGCACCATGGTGCCTTGCCGAAGTGTTCACTAGCTCAAAGGAGGAGAAGTATCGTTCCTCCCTCCTCGCGTCGTAACCGCTACAATGATTGAGGCTAGACCTATCATCATTTTGATCGCCAGCCGCTATTGTGCGGTCTGGCTAATCGTGTCTTACTAGTTCAAAAGAGAGTGACATAAAATCGGTAATTCGTTAGAATTCGATTTCGTCGTCCCACCTCCGGCACAGCTGGGAGTAGGGCTGTAAAACCGATAAAAATCAGCGTAGTAGAGCCCACTCTTCAACCACCGTGTCTTGCTCGACAATCCAAAAATATTCGAGGGGCTAGGACTTTGTCCCAGCCTCTTTTTATCGTGCTTCTGGAATTTCATTTGTCAGGAAATAATATTTTATTTTAAATTTTGTAACAGGAAATGATAAGATGACTAGCTAAAGAGGACTTGCGTAGATGCTTTTGGGAATCAAGCGTTTGTTGTGTTTTCAGGCGGAGGAATATTTGCCAACAAAATTGCACATACAAATTAACCGCTGATTTTGTAATAATTCGGGGTGTATACTTATTGGGAGTAGATCACAGGTCTACATTGTTGCAAGGAGAACTTCCTACATGTCATGTCTATTGACAATAAAACTTGATCGTACTATCGCTGTTAGTAAAAATGAGAGTTTCGAACATAGCAGGATTTTATCGACCTTTTTCATATTGGGAAACATTTCTTTCAAATCTCCTTTGCGTGCAAGCTCTTCCCGATTCCTCCGGGAGAGTTTCTGTTTAGGAGAAAAAGGTAGAAAGGCCTATCGTCTCTTTTGAAAAGAGTGGCTCAGCAGCATCATTTATGGCAAAATAGAACATACTCGTAGAGGAAGGAGTGAGGACTTTGTTGAAGATTTTTGTGTTAGAAGATGAATGGATCCAACAATCGCGTATCGAAGCGGTCTTGCAGGATCTCATCCGTCAAAAATCCTTGCAATGCAAAGCGCCAGGCGCAAGTGTTTGGGAAGTCAAGCCAGTTGCTGGTTATGCTAGCACAGAGAGAGGCGCCCATCACCTATTCTAGATATCGAGATTAAAGGTGAGTAGAAAGGTCTCGAGATCGCAAAAGAGATCTCGTAAAGAAAGATCCTCATGCGACCATTGTCTTTTGTCACTCACTTCACTCTGAATTCATGCCCATTACCTTTCAGTACAAAGTGGCTGCCTTGGATTTTATTGATAAAACGCTGGGTGAGGAAGAGTTCAAAGAGAGAATCAGCTCAGTTATCGATTATACCTTGGAGCAAGCTGGGACCACGATTGCGCAAGATGCCTTTACATTTGAGAGTGCGATGGCGCGTGTACAAGTTCCTTTTAATAAGATTTTGTATGTTGAAACGTCTCCAGCCATTCACAAGGTCATTTTACACACCCAGGAAGAGCGCTTGGAATTTTACGCTAGTATTGCTGATATCGAAAAAGCAGATCCCTCGCTTGTATCGGTGCCACCGCTCCTTTGTGGTGAATCCGCAAAATATTACGAAGATTGATAAAGAAGCCAAGAAAGCTTTTTGTGAAAATGGAGACAATTGCTTGATCTCACGGACCAAGTATAGAGGCTTACTGGAAGCTTTGAAAAAATAGAGGGAGAAAGAATTGCTGTTAACTATTCTAATGTCTTACCTAAAGTTCTTCGTCAGCATGCTGATCTATCGTCATATCAGTAGACAAGAGTTCACCTTGCGCTGGCTCTTTTTGTGCCCCTTCCTCTTCGCAATTATTCACCTTGTACCACCGGTAGGCTTTCACTGGCTAGGGCTCACGGCTATTTACGAAAAAGTAGTTTCTCACGAAAACTCGCAGCATACGACACCTTTTGAAGATGTATGGGTCATCTGGTCCACATGTGGAGAGTCCGTCATAGGCGCTGGCCTTTTATGTCTCTCCAGTCGTTAGGGACTCGTACTCTCGTCTCATGAGGCATCTGTCAGCTGGTATGAGCGCTCTCACTTGAAACGGCTGGTCTTTCCGGTTTGAGATAGGAACCACGCAACTGTTAAACTACGACGGTGCCAGATTTGAAAAGTAGGGCTTCCAACGGGCAGTATGCAACTCGCTCCCTACTCCCAATGGACCTTTCCAAAGTGCCGTGGGATCGGCATGTGCTGTAGGTCTGGTGGTCTTTGAGGATGCTATGGCCTCAGTGCGAGGCTGACGGAACAGTTAAAATAGTATTTGATCTGATTTCTGTTTCTTTTTGTGATGCCTCGGTATTTCAAATGTCAGCGTCCAAAGAACGATTGAAACACTAAGCAGATTCTAGAGCAGAGATAGGCACCTGCAGTGAGTTTAGCCACCTATAGCCAACACGTACGACAGTCGCTCGGTGGGAGATTCGTGCCTTTCGGCCACATTGGCCTGAATATTTTAACAAGTCTCAAGTTAAGTATTGAGCTACGAAGATCTCAATCGCGATCAGGGAAGTCTCATGAGAACGTTCTTCGAGAGAGCGGCCAACAATTTTACAATAGCAAGTTTGATATTGCCAAACCCAGTCAAGCATCGAAAATCCAGCTGTAAGTGCGTTCTTGTCCGCAAAATTGTTGGAAGCGCAAAAATAAAGGGGATTGGGATCTCATGTCGATCGATGAACCTGTTCGTGATTTATTCATCGAGGTTTTAGATTTCATCACCTTCTTATCCATCCTTTGTGACAATGCTATTGAAGCGAGTCTTGAATCAGATGACCCACAGCTGACTCTTGCCATGCTTCAGGAGGAAAACTCCCTCATCTTAATAGTTGAAAATAGTACAAAAGCTGAAAAAATAGATCTGGCGAGAATTTTTGAAAAGGACTACTCAAGTAAAGGAGATGGCCGCGGTCTTGGCTTGTACAAGATCCAACAATTACTGGAAAAGTATCCCAAAACGACAGTGTCTACCAAGAGTTCAAACTGCCGATTTACTCAGAGCCTGACCTTTTGGAAGGAATATTAGAAGAGAGAGTGGGACAGAAATCGGTCATTCGTTAGAATTCGATTTCGTCGTCCCACCTCCGCACAGTTGAGTAGGGCTGTAAAAGCTGATGAAATCAGCGTAGTAAAGCCCACTCAACCACTGCGTCTTGCTCGACAATCCAAAAATAATTGAGAGGCTAGGACTTTTGTCCCAGCCTCTTTTTTGACCATTCGCGACGATTTTTTGACCGATTCTGACAGAGAGCCTCCAAGGCTGTCTCTTTGACGTATAATGGACACAAGATCAATAAGAAAAGAGGGATCGTATGTTTCAGGTAGCATCTATTACAAAATCATTTAAGGAGAAAGCTGTATTAAAGGGAGTGTCTTTTTCGATAGAAGAAGGAGACAAAATTGCCTTGCTGGGAAATAATGGAGCAGGAAAAAGCACCCTGTTCAACATTATCGCTGGGCAGCTCCAGGCCGATTCGGGAACGATAAAGACTTCGCTTGATTTTCAAAGAGAAATTGGGATGATGCCTCAGGGGATCTGCTCATCGAGGATCTAACCGTTGCTGAATTCGTCGAATTAAAAAGCCGGATGAATCAGCTGAAGCAGGCTGATATCAATGGACTCTTAGAGATGGTTGAATTGAGAGAATCAAGAGAGCAGATGGTGGGAAGTCTTTCTGGTGGTCAAAAGAGACGCTTGTCCTTGTTGTTAACCATTTTGAATCATCCAAGGTTGATTTTTTTAGATGAGCCAACGACTGGCATGGACTTGGAAGCAGTAGATAACTTTTGGAAACTACTGGAGCAGCAAGAGTTTACATCTGTTGTGGTGACCCATGATTTTAACCAAATTGATGCCTTTTTTACAAAAGTCCTGATTTTAAAAGATGGTCGAATTGCTGCCGCAAAGGCTGTTGAGGATATTCACCAGGCTGGTCAAACCATTGAGCAGTATTTTCGAGAAGAGATGAATAAAGGAGGGGAACAAGCATGAGAAAGATTCAATTAAAACAAGTTTTACGAAATAAGCGCTTGTATTATTCACCATTATTTTACCCATAGGCTGGTATATCTTCTTTTATCAGCTTCAAAAAGGGGTTTCGCCAAGTATTTTATTAGGCATTGCCGTATTTATCGGGGTCATTGGCAATAGCCTTGCAACTTTTAGTAAGCGTATCGCCTCAGATATTGGGTTTTATTCTTTTGAATCCCACTTTACAAGCTATAGTGTCAAGAACTATTTATGGGATCAATCGATCGTACAACTGATTCTGAACAGCTTGATCTTTTTAGCAGTACTAGTAGTTGCTGTTCTAGGTTTTCACTCTCCAGTGACGACCAGCCTGTTGGTACAATTTTTTTCCTCTTATCCTGATGGGGATCTACTTTAGTGTGATTGGCTTTGTCCTTGGGGTAAGAGTAGATGCCAAGACGATTGATACCATTGGCTTTCCTATCATTATTTTGGCCGCTATGACCATTATTCCCTTTGATACGCTTAGTGCAAGTGGAGGATTTATGGACTTAGTTGGCAAGCTACAACGGGCTTTCCCAGGTTATTATTATACAAAAGCTGATCCAAGATTTGACGGAGAAACAAACGATTGATGTCACCCAATTAGCGCTCTTGTTGCCGCGTATTTTGGATTGAATTTGCTATTTTTCTATCTCGCCTGCACCAAAGGGGAAATGGGGAACCAAGAGCAGTTAAAAAGCCTTTGAGAACTGATATGTACCCAGAATCCTGGACACATGTTATGAACTAGTGAACGACATGGATGCTGTCCTGTACACAGCAGGCAATCCATTTTGTTTTTCCTTGTATCTTTTCATTGTTGTACAATCTTCATGTATTCATCTCAGTGCTTTTGAAAAAGCTTCCTCAAACGATTCATATTCTTTCTCGTAGTTGTAGTAATATCATTCTTTAGACGTCCAAAAGAATGCTTTCCAGAATGCAATTATCTATGCAATTGCCACGTCTAGACATTGATTGGATAATTCCGCTGTTTTTTAGTTCCTGACGATAGTAGTTATGTTGATATTGCCATCCTTGATCTGAATGAAATATTAATCCTGTAAGTGATTTGAACTTTTTAAACGCCATCTCAGTATCTTCTTTGATTTGATTTAGGGTTTGGACTCATCGACAAGTCATATGAAATAACTTCATTTGTGTACATATCAATTATCGGAGAAAGGTAACACTTTCCATGAAAAATTAAACTGAGATACATCAGTTGTCCACTTGTAAGTGAGTTGTTGCTGTAAAGTCTCTATCTATTATGTTTGGTGCTACTTTTACCTACTTCACCCTTGAATGAGTGATACTTTTCTTTAGGTCTTTTGCCTTGCAATCCAAGTGAATGCATGATACGTTGTACTCTTTTATGATTGACAGAATTTCCACGTCTTAAGAGCTCTCTATACACTCTTCTCACACCATATCTACCTTTATGCTGGCTAAATATTTTCTTGATTTCTTCAGTGAGCTCAATATTTCTAAAGTCTACAGTATCAACTTTACTGATTTCGTAGTAGTAAGTTGATTTAGGCATATTTAAACCTTTTAGTAGGTGCTTTAATTGGTATCCTTCTTCTCTGAGCGCTTTGATTGTTTCGCCTTGAGCTGCGCAGCATCTTTCTCGCCTCAAGCGATCCTACTACTTCAACTCCGCTTTCATTGCCAAATTTCTTCTCTTAGTCGATTAACCTTCACGTTCTGATTCAGTTAAAGGCTTGGGCTTAATCGTTTTCTTTTTCATATCAGGTTTCTTACTCTTGCGACCTTTCTTTTTATTCACAAGACCATTGTAACCTAATTCTTTGTATTTGCGAACCCAGGTATATAGCATTCCATTATTTATACCTGCAGAAACAGCAACTGACTTGTTGGATTGTCCTGCTAATACTTTAGCAACTAATTCATATTTCGCTTCAGTCCACACTTTGTTACTACACAAGTGCTTTTAATGCATCTGGTCCATTTGTTCTTCGATACGAAACCCCAGTATCGAAGTCCATTAGATGAAAGTTTGACGTTTTTATTCCTTCTGGTGTTTCCAGCCACGTTCTCTTTTCTATATAGCTCAATACACTCTAACTTATACTTCATGACTGTAACGCATGAAAATACCCTCCTTACTGGGTGTCCAGTAAAGAGGGTGCATATCAAACAACTCAAGGCTTTTTCGTTGCTATAAAATGGTTCTTCTGTACTCTTCCTTCCGCAAGTGCTTGGAAGATCTCTGCTATTCTAAAAGTTCTACAATGGAGGGCTTTTTATTACATGCTAGCATAGAAAACACGCCGTAGTTTTCTAGTGTAGAGGCTCGCTAACTCGGCTTTTTCTCTTCCTCTCTAAATCGACAGAGGCTAAGGGCGAGACGCCACCTTCATGGCAGGCTTGCATTGATGATGATGTCTGACTTTAGGAAATATCTTCTAGGCGTGACTTCTCTGAGGTTAAAATCTAAATAGCAAGCTTTTGCTGTTGACATGATCAGGGTCGCTGACGTCCACTTCAACATACGATGCTCGCAACAATTCTTCTTTTGGGAATGAAGATTTCTTTGAAATAGAGTCCGGGATAGAATCAATACCTTCAAAGGTGAATTCAAAGGAGACTCTGTAATAGTCGTCTTTGATGCCCGCAATTGCCGTGATAGCAATGAAAAGAGGACGGTTGGAATCACAGTGAGAAGATTTAGTTGAGAAAAGTCGATCAATCCATGTAAGAGAAGAAAGAAAATTTGAATGAATATAGCCGATGCAAAGAGTAGATAGCCACCACCGACATATTTTGAATAATAGATCTTCATTTTGGACTCCTTACATTTAAGATGCAACGAAAAACTTGGAATTTCGGGCACCCTTTATCATAGCGGATCTCGATGAAGAGCTGTCAAATGTTTGCTAGGGTTCAAAGGTGGTTTTTATTTTAAATGGAATAACAATGGTGCAGAATGATTTAACTTCGTACGCTAAATTATAGTATCTAAAAAAGTGAGCTAAATGATTTTGAAATAAGCAAAAAAGCCTTGGTTTTCAAGCCTTTTTGTGCATAAAAAAATGCCCCCACATGGATTTGGAAAGGATTTTCATATTGAGAGTAATTAAAAAATATTGAAAATATAGTGATTTTAGGAAGTACTTTTAGAGTTTCCACGTCATGATTTAAAATGGGGCAAAAGGGGCAAAACGAATGACTCTCATTTGGTTTTGAAAAACCTATAATATCTAATGATTATGCCATACTAGAAAATATAGTGTTGTTATCAATAAAATCATCAAAAGGACATCAAATCGGAGGATAAAATGGAAAAACAAATTAATGAAAAAATTCGTGAAATTGGAACAAAGTGTTAACGAGATGATACCAGAAGCTGGGATACCCTTTTACATTGGCATTAATCTTGCTTCTGATGGAGAGAGCGGCTTATTTTAACAATAAACAAATGAGTATATCTACAATCTCTATATTCTAAGCAATATAGTATTACTATTTAAGAATTTAAAAGAAAATGAAAGACTGAATTCTGTCATTTTGGACACATTTTGTGAGGAATTAGTTAGCGCCCTTCGGTTGTTGAGACTTTCACGAGATCATAAAATGAATTTTATAATCACGTAGATTGGACATTGAATATATTTATCAAAATACAGTAGATATGTTAATTTTTATCAGAAGAGATGAATTTGACTAAATGATACTAATCATATATTATTATTTATTATTTAATTATCAAAATAATATATGACGGTATAATTAAAATTTCAGAACAAAATTAA
>BNJV01000271.1_pt1 | contig 196011 bp, 300 predicted proteins | sample 8540591 | NCBI WGS metagenome assembly BNJV01 (sample SAMD00202457, study PRJDB9452) | human saliva metagenome | host: Homo sapiens | reverse complement strand
AGATAAACAAATAAACAAACTATAGATGAAAATATAACAAAGATAATAAATATTACAAATAGAAAAAGAAATAAGATAGAAGAAGTGAAATAATTAAATTAAAACATACTTAGAGGAAAGAGAGAAAAAATTTATCAATAAAAGTAATTCTATTGGATAATCATAAGAGATAAACAACATTTAAAAGAAGAAAAATAAAATCTACTTGAAGAAATAGAGAAATTAAAACAGAATAGAAAAATGAGATATTTCTAGAAAAAATAATACAATTAATAGTCAAATTATTGATAAATTATTTAAAAGAAGAAATAAATCTACTTGGTTATTAAAATAGAGAAATTAAAACAGAATGTAGAGGAAAATGAGAGCTTTAGAAAATAATACAATTATTATCAAATTATTGGTACAAATTATTTAAAAAGAAGAAAATAAAATCTACTTGAAGAAATAGAGAAATTCAAAATGAAATGTAGAGGAAAAGAGAAAGATATTTTTATAATACAATTATTAGTCAAATTATTGATATAAATTAAAGAAGAAAATAAACATTTATTTGAAGAAATAGAGAATTTAAACATACTGTAGAGGAAAATGAGGAAGATATTTCTAGAAAAATAATACAATTAATAGTCATGTTAGAGACAAAATCATTTAAAAGAAGAAAATAAACATTATTTGAAGAAATAGAGAATTTAAAACATACTGCAGAGGAAATGAGTGAAGATATTTTAAAAATAATACAATTAATAGTCAAATTATCGATAAATTATTTAAAAGAAGAAAATAAACATTATTTGAAGAAGAGAAACATACTGTAGAGGAAAAAGAGAAAGATATTTTCAAAAAATAATACGATTAATAGTCAAATTATCGATACAAATTATTTAAAAGAAGAAAACAAACATTTATTTGAAGAAATAAAGAATTTAAAACAGAATGTAGAGGAAAATGAGGAAAATGAAAATATTCAAAATAGAGATAGAAGAAAAGATGTTAAATTTAACGAAAATACGGATTGGTGATGACATATCATATAGATAATATATTACAAGAAAGCGAGTAAAGAATTTATCGAGTCAGTTATAAACAGAATTTGATAAAAAGAATTTGAGACAGCAAACAATAAAAATAAATGTCAGAAATAAAAGTAAAAAAACTTATAAAAGATATTTATAATATTAAACTAAAAAGTAGGAGATAAGTTAATTGTAAATATAAATTAATATAAGACATAAAATATAAAAATAAAAGAAAGTGACGGTAAAAATAATGTTATTCACTTTATAAAAAATGATAAAATAAGAAAATTGAGTCAGCTGCTTGAACAAATTCAAGAGAAAGTCCTGGGCTTCACAGGGCAAGGCATATTTAACGAATATTGAGAGAAATCTTGAAAGTGCCACAGAAAATAAAACTGCCTATAATTGCGTAAGGGTGAAAGGTGGTGTAAGAGATCACAGTGATTTAAGATTAAATTAGCTTGCAAACCCTTCCGAAGCAAGAATAAGAAGATAGCAATACGATGGCTTAAATGGTAATTGCCAAATGTTATAAGTAATTATAATATTAGATAAATGATTGACAAATACAGAACCCGGCTTATACCGAGACCTTTTTTAATAAAGCTATAATTGAGAGGTAATTATGGATAAAAATAAAGTAACAAAGTAAGAATTATAAAAGTTTGAAATCAAGAAAATAATGAAATATTACAAAATTTTTATAATTATATGAATATAAATAAAATTGAAAAAGGAAATGTAAAAGATGCAGATTAATTGTATCTTTTGGTGGGACGGACGATGTTAGTGGTGGCTAAAGAAATACACTAAAGATGTCCAATTTTAGCTGTAAATATGGGAACATTAGGATGGTAGCTAATCCTCGTAGTTGAGATAGAAAATTATAAAAAGCGAAGCCCTATTGATAAAAGAAATTTTTAGAAATTGAATATAATGGTCAAAAATCGTATAAATTAAATTATATTCTATAACATAATTAATTGCCTCATTTTTTCATAACAAAATAATTAATTCCCACATCCATATTAAAGTAGTATAAATTGCTTTTATGAAAATGATGCTAATGAAAAATATAAAATATTACCTATTAAAAACACAAATATAATAAAGTTTTAGTTCTTTTTACTATCAAAATAAAAACAATAGAAATTAACATTTATTATTATATAAGATATAATAATAAACAACACTCCAATTTGTATTCAAAATATTTACCTTAGAAAGAATAAAACTCATATCACAAGAAAAATTATTATATTTTTATCACTTCTATTTTTATCTTTTACTCATTTTTAAAATCCTTTTCTAATCATCTCCAATTTTTATTTTTATTATAAATTTGTTTTTAAATCTGATTTTTCTACAGTGTATAAATTTCTGTTGTAATATTTGCATGCCCTAATATTTCCTGAACAATTCTAATATCAGCCCCATTACTAATAATACTGTCGCCAGCAGAATGTCTAAATATATGTGGATACATTTTTCTCAATCCCAGCATCTTTTGATATAGCTTTTTCCGGAAAATTTTCACGCCTTTTACACTTGGAAAATAATTTAAAATTTTCATCAGCTCTCTTTTAATTTAGGTCGATCATTTTCTATAAATATTTCAACTTCAAGACTATCACAAATCGGGACAATTCTATATTTTGACCCTTTCCCTCAAAAACTTTATAAATTCATAATCTTGATTTTCCCACATCACGAATTTTCTTTAAATTTAAAATTTCTGAAACTCTAGCTCCAGTCGCAGGTAATAGTTTAATTATAAGTCTCATCTTGATTTTCCTGTAGGTGTATGATTACAACTACTAAAATCTTTTACTTCATCCATTGTCAACACGTCTGGCAATCTTTTGTTCTCGCTTTAAGCACTTTTAATCATTCCAGTTGGATCATCTTTAACCATTTTGTTCAAATAACAAAATTTATAAAATGTTCTAACTGATGATATTTTTCGTAAACTGTATTTCGCTTTTCATTTAATTTTTCAATATACTCAAATATTCTTCTGTAATTTCACTCAACCTCTTCTTGAATATACTCAAAAACATCGTTAAATCTCGTTCATATCCCACATATTATTAGAAACTTCCTTTTTTCATATCTTAAATAATCTAAAATTCTTTATATATACCTATTTTCTTTTCTTTCCGTTTTCTAGCCCACTTTTACATCAACTTAATCCCATTATTTCTTTGCGTGAATGATCGATGTTCTGTTAATTTGAAATTATCTCTTAGTTCTTTCTTCTATATTTAATTCACGAACTCTTGTTTCTGTGTATCCATCTCTTTTAATAAAAAATTGTTGTTGTGATTTTCCGGCACTTCAGAATGTGTTACACAAATTACTTCTGAACTTTTTGACGATAATTTTTTTAATTTTCAAAGCAACTTTTCTTACTGTTTCTCCTGAAATTCCTGTATCAATCCCATCATTAATACTGTAATGTTATCATTTCAGAAAACGATTTTTAATGCTAACATTATCCTTGAAACTTCCACCCGTAATTTTTGATAAAGATTAAACTTTCCTACATTTGTTGTCATCATAAATTCAATTTCATCCATACCATGAAAACTAATAACTCTTTTTTCAGTAAATTGCACTTTAGTTCTTGCATTTACCATATTCAAATCTTTAACTGATTATTCATTTTTTCTGGTATTCGCTATTTTTTCCTTATCACGCAATCTCTCGCCAATCTTTCAAATAAATTTCAGTTTTTCCTTTTTTCTTTTTAATTTATCTAATTCCTCATTTTCAAATTTTACTAATGATAATTTATTTTCAAATCATTTTAGCTTCATTAAAATTTGTGAAATTGTAGCTCCATGGACTTTAATTTATTTATTTCATTAAGTCGATTCATTACTTTTTCCAATTTAAAATCATCAACTCTCTATATCATCCGCCATATTTTCAAAAATAACTAATTTCTTCAATTTACAAATATTTTCATTTTATTTGCTATTTCAGCATAATTTCGAAATTGTACCACCAAATACTCTCAAATTTTTTTTGTACTTTGCCAGTGAAACACTTACAGAAAAATTCTCCTCTTTACTTGTATTGACTCCTACTAATTTTTCCCCTATTTTCCTGCATTAAATATTTTATATTCTTCTTCAAGTTCGTTATCTTCATTTTCAATTTCAAGCTATTTATCTCATTAAATGGAACTCATAAATATTTTTCCATAATATCTATTTTTCCGATTCAATTTCAGATATTTTTTGTTTAGTTTTTTACTCTCGCACATTTTCATTTTTACAAAGATTTTTCTCCATCTTTATCCAAAATTTATCACAATGCTAAATTTTTATTTAATAAATACTGATGTTCATGTTGACCAAATCAAGAACATTGCTCATTATTTGTTTCCAATGTAGAAACATTCATTCTTTTCCATTAATCGTTATTTTAGTTTTGAATTTTATCTACAACTTACTTATAATAAGCTCATTATCACATCATAACCCAGCTCAATTAATTTATTTTTTGTTCAACCTGTTATATCAAAAATTCCTTCATTGATAGATTTTCTCTCTGTCCCATCATATCAACACTACTTCTTTTCCAATTAATAGTGATATTCATCCAAAATTATTGATTTACCTGCTCCTCGTTTCCTCCTGTTAAAGAGATTAGCCCATTATTAACTAAATCCATTGTTTTAATTATCGCCAGTCTTAATTCTCTTAACATAAATTTCTTCAGAGTCCCCTTTTTTATTTTATTACAGAGTCTCCCATTTTAATTTTTTCTCAAAATACTACACCTTCTCCGCTTCCAATAATTTTTACACTTTTTCGGATAATGTCGCTCTTATCTTCCTTTAGAGCATCACCCATCAATATTCATGTATATCACGTGAAATGTTTTAAATGCTAATTCTTTCTTCCATCTATTATTATTGGTCTTGTTGTCAAACTTTGTAAAGTATGTTATTGTCATTGCTTTTAATCTAGGATTTACTGCCTCCCATGAGCAATGCGTACTTCCTGCTGGTGCAGCAACAATCACCCATCTGCCCCATATTTATTACAAAACCCATCAGCAAACTCAACTCAATAAGTCTGACATTGATCCACCTTTTATTATAACCAATTCATTCAAACCATAATATTTTTGACCATTATATTCAATTCTCTAAAAATTTCTTTTATCAATAGAATATTTCCTTTATAATTTTCAACATCTCAACTACATTTTGAGGATTCACTTAGTTAAATATCCTAATGTTCCATATTTACAGCTAAAATTGGAACATCTTTAATTAATGTTTCTTTTAGCTGCCACTCAAAACATCGTCCGACACCAAAAGATACAATTAAATCCGCATCTTTTACACTTTTCAACTCAATTTTAGTCATATTCATATATAATATAAAAATTTTGTAATATTTCATTATTTTCTTCCAATTTCAAACTCCTTTATAATTCTTTACTTTATTTACTTTTATTTTTATCCATAATTACCTCTCGAATTATTAGCTATTAGGTGCTCATCGTATAAGCCGGTTCTGCATTTTGCTTGGAATCATTTATCCAATATTATAAATTACTATATAACATTTAGCGAATTGCACTACAAAGGTGTTACGGGCAAACCCTGTATTGCTATCTTCTTATTCTTGCTCTCGGAAGTAGCTTTCTACCAAGCCAATCTAATCTCTTAAATCACTGGGCAGTCTCTTCACACTACCCTTTCTCACCCTTTCACCCATAAATTCATAGGCGAGCTCCATTTCTCTGTGGCACTCTCTCTCCTTAAGATTTCTCCCCACATATCTGTTAAACATCTTCCTTGCTCCTCTGCAGTTCTCGGACTCTCCTTCTTGAATCTATTCCAAGCAGACTGACCCGAAACCTTTTCCTCAGTTTTATCATATAAAAAGTGACAATACATTATTTTTACCACTCACCTTTCTTTATTTTATATTTTCATGTCTCATATTACCCTGAGAATACAATCAACTTATCTCCCTCACTTTTTAGCTCTTCGATATTGTACATTCTTTAGAAGTTTTTACTATTTCGACATTTTATTTCTTTTATTGTTTCTTTTAATATAAAAATTCCTATCAAATCTCATTTATAACTGACCTGATAAATTCTTTACTCGCTTGTCGTAATATGTAATCTATCTATAGTGATATGTCCCACTCACCATAAGCATCCGTACTTTTCTGTTAAATCTCAACATCTTTTTCTTCTATCTCTCTATATTTTGAATATTTTCATTTTCCTCATCCCATATCTCCTGCTTTATTTTCTGTTTTAAATTCTTTTATTTCCAAATTTTACTAAATAAATGTTTGTTTTCTCTTCTTAAATAAATTTGTAATCGATAATTTGATCTATTAATCAAAAATATCTACATCTTTCTTTTCCTCCACAGCAGTGTTTCCTTTTGAAATCCTCTACTCAAACAAACGTTTATTTTCTTCTTTTAAATAATCGGTAACGATAATTTGATCTGGCTAATTGTATTTATTTTCTGCAGAAACATCCTCCTCACCTTTCCTCTACATGTATGCTTCGGAATTCTCTATTCTTCCAAATAAATGTTTATTTTCTCTCAAATGATTTTTGTCTCAATAGTTATCACGACTAGTAATCATTTATTTCTAGAAATATCTTCCCTCATTTTCTCTACAGCATGTTTTTAAATTTCAGCTCTTCAAATAAATGTTTATTTTCTTTTAAATAATTTGTATCAACACTGACGATTAATTGTATTATTTTTCTAAAATATCTTCTTTTCCTCTACATCTCTGTTTTAATTTCATGTCCTTCAAGCAGATTTTTATTTTCTTTCTTTTAAATAATTTGTAATCAACACCTGATCTATTAATTGTAATATTTTTCTTAGAAACATCTTTCTCATTTTCATTCAAGAACCCATTTAATTTCTATTTCTTCAAGTAGATTTTTATTTTCTTCTTTTTAAATAATTTGCATCAATAACTTTGACCATTAATTGCATTATTATTTTCTCAGAAATATCTCTTCTACTCTTCCTCATCTCTGTTTTCAATTTCTATTTCTTCAAGCAGATTTTTATTTCTCTTTAAATGTTGTTTATCTCTCTTATAAGGATTTATCAACAGAATTACTTTTATTGATAAACTCTCTCTTTTCCTCTAAAGTATGTTTTTAATTTAATTATTTCACTCTTCCATTCCAAATTTCTTTTTCTATTTGTACATTTTATTATCTTTTTGTTGCATATCTTCATCTATAAGTTTTATGTTTATTTTGTTTATCTTTCTCTGAAATGAAGTTCTCTCAATTTCATTTCTTCTCTGATGACTATTATACTACCTATTATTTCTCCACAATTAATATTTTGTTTCATTATATCTCTAATTAAAACTGTAAAATATTCTCCAGATTTTGCTATTTTTCTCTCGCTATAAAATTGATCTAATAATTGAATCATCAGTAATTAAAATTCCTGACATCGCATCTTGAATAATTTTGTTTATTATCTACATCTTCTTTATAATATTCATCTTCTTCTAAATAATGATACAAATTTCAACTGACACTGCAAAATCAATCAATGTATGCCCCTATAATTTTTCTCAAATATATCCGTTAATCTTTACTTCTCCATATTCTTTGAACCCTTAATAATCCGTTTACTGATGGCAATGTCCTAATATTTTAAATTCTTCTATAATCATTTTTATCCTCTTCCTCTTTATTACTTTACATTTATATTTTACCACATTTTATTCGTTATTATAGTTGACAAATAAAAAGATATATGTTATAAAATATTTGTTAGCAGTCAATGGTATAGAGTGCTAATAAAATAAAACAATTTTATTTAAAGTGATTTATATGGAACAAAAATTTACACAAAAAGTATGGAAGTCTATATCAGAGCTCATAACTTTGCAATTCGATATCAACATTCAGACATTAAAGTTCAACATTTATTATTGGCTTTAACTGGACAAATGAATGGACTTATTCCTAATATTTTTAAATAAAATGGAATAAATACAACTGAATTAATAAAAACTATTGAAACTGAATTAAATAAAATGCCAAAAATTCAAGGAGGAACAAGTGATCCTAGACCTAATGCTGATATGAATAGACTTTTAGTAAAAGCTGGAGATCTTGCAAAAATCTATGAACGATAATTATATCAGTACAGAACATTTATTTTTAGCAAGTTTTGATGTTAATAATTTCTTAAAAAGATTACGGTATTAATAAAAACAATTTGAAAATATACTTACAGAAATAAGAGGGGAAGAACTATCATACGACAATCCAGAAAATAGAGTTACAGAGCACTTGATAAATACGGTAAAGATTTAGTTGAGTTAGCTCTGTAAAGGTAAAAATTGATCCAATTATTGGAAGAGACAATGAAATTAGACGTGCTATCCAAATTTTATCAAGAAGAAATAAAATAATCCTATATTAATCGGTGAACCTGGAGTTGGTAAAAACTGCTATTGCAGAAGGAATTGCACAACGTATTTTAAAAAGGTGATGTACCTGAAAATCTTAAAAGATAAAACTATTTTTCATTAGATATGGGAGCTTTAGTTGCTGGTGCGAAATATCGTGGAGGAAATTTGAGGAAAGATTGAAAGCTGTAATTGATGAACTTGAAAAAGTGAAGGGCGAATTATATTATTTATAGATGCAGTTCATACTATTGTCGGTGCCGGTGGTGGAGGAAGGATCTATGGATGCCGGAAACCTTCTAAAAACCCATATGCTTGCTCGTGGAGAAATTACAGTTATTGGAGCGACAACTTTTAGATGAATATAGAAAATATATTGAAAAAGATGCTGCTCTTGAAAGAAGATTTCAACCAGTTTTAGTTGAAGAACCAACTGTTGAAGATACAATTTCTATTTTACGGGGGACTTAAAGAAAAATTTGAAATATTTCACGGAATTAGAATTACAGACAACGCAATTGTTACTGCTGCCACAATGAGTGACAGATATATTAATGATAGATTTTTACCAGATAAAGCAATTGATTTGATTGACAGAGCTGCAGCAAAAGTTAAAACAGAGATGAATTCAATGCCTACAGAGCTTGACGAAATTACTCGTAGACTTATGCAATTAGAAATTGAAAAAGTTGCATTATCTAAAAGAAACAGATAAAGCGTCTCATGATAGATTAGAAAATTTAGAAAAAGAAATTGCTGAATTAAAGAGAGAGGAAAATAGACTTAGAAGTCAATGGGAACAAGAAAAAGAAGGAAGCAAAATAAACTTACAAAAATCAATGAAGAAATAGAAAAAGTTAAACTGCTAATTGAGTCAGCTAAAGAGAAAATGACTATAGTACAAACTTGCTGGAGTTGCAATACGGTAAAGTGACCAGAACTTGAAAAACAAAGAGCTCAAGAAGAAGAAAAATCAAAAATTCAAGCTCAACTACAAACAAATTATTGAAGGCAAAGCAATTGATAATGAAGAAATTGCAGAAGTCGTTGGAAAATGGACTGGAATACCTGTATCTAAATTACTTCAAGGAGAGAGAGATATTAAATTTAGCAGAAGATATGAAAACTCGTGTAATTGGACAAGATGAGCTATTGAAACTATTAGTGACATAATTATTCGTTCACGTGCAGGACTTAAAGATCCAAACAGACCAATAGGTTCATTCATTTTCTATATCCTCACAGGAGTTGGAAAAACTTATCTTACAAAAACTTTAGCATTTAATTTATTTGATAATGAAGATAATATAGTTAGAATAGATATGAGTGAATACATGGATAAATTCAGTGTCACAAGATTAATCGGAGCACCTCCGGGGGTATGTAGGTGATGAAGAAGGTGGACAATTAACTAGGCTGTCAGAAGAAAACCTTATTCTGTTATTTTATTCGATGAAATTGAAAAAGCTCATCCTGATGTGTTCAATGTTTTATTACAATTACTTGATGATGGAAGACTTACAGATGGAAAAGGTAAAATATGTAGACTTCAAAAATACTATCGTTATAATGACTTCAAATATTGGTAGTGAAATTATATTGAATGATCCTTCAGTATCTGAAACTACAAAAATGAAGTTTTAAATGAGATGACATAGATTCAAACCTGAATTTTTAAATAGAATCGACGATATTATTGTATTCAAATCATTAAACAAAGAAAATGTAAATATTATAAAAACTTATTTTAAAACGATATAAATAAAAACTAAAAAGAACAATTTATAACTATTGATTATACAGAAAATGCTCTTGACTTTATTAGTCAATGATCTTTATGACCCATCATATGGAGCAAGACCATTAAAACGTTTTATACAAAAAGATATTGAAACTAATCTTTCTAAAATGATTTTATCTGGTCAAATTCTGAAAATAGTACAGTTACTCTTGATTCAAATGATAATAAATTAATTTATACTGTCAATATTAAATAATTATAAAATAAAAACTACACCTCTAATCTTCAGTTTAAGATTTAAGGTGTAGTTTAATTTTTATATAATTGCCCAAAACTCTAACTGGTAATCCATTTGCTCAATCAATTCTAGGTGCTGCTATAAAATAATTCGCACCCTTTTTCTGGAACATTTTCTAAGTTTTTCAATACTTCTACCTGAAAATTTATCTTGACTTAATAAATATCTTTCACCAGGTAAATCTTGTGTTTTAGTTACTGTCAATCCTGAATCTGTATCTAATGTTTCATGTCCTACTCCTGCAACTTTTCGCTCATTTATTAAAAATTCTAATCTCGTCCCATTGACCAACCAGGAGTATGATTTTGTCCATTTTTATCTTTATTCTCTAATCTTCTAATTCTGCCATCTTTTGCTCAACCACTTTTTACTGCAACAAATGTTCCCTCTTCTATTTTACCATATTTCTCTTCAAATTCTAATATATCTGATACATGATATTCATAATCATTATTCTTCTACTTTTTCAGTTAAATCAATCGTGATTAACGGTAAAATTGTATCTGTTAATCTATAGTCTCCAGCTCTTCTAGCTCCTTTCAACAAAAATGCAGGATAATCAATATGTGTACCAATTTGTCCCAAACTTAAATGTTTGAATTTGTAGTTCATCTCACTATAATCTATAACTGTTTATTTAATTCTAATACTCCTTCTGGCATTCCACCCTCAGTACGGACTATCGTTTTGTCAATTCATGTGATAACTCTATCCACTCTCTTTTTCTCAAATCTGCTAATGAGTTCCCATAAATTTTATCCATTATATTTCCACCTTTTCATCATTTGTTGCCATAAATATACCATATTTTTAAAAAATGTATAATATCAATAATTAATGTTATCATTTTAAATATATATTTAAACAAAAAGACTATACTAAAAATATAATCTTTCCTAATATAACTATTCAATATTCTTTCAAAAATAAAAAGCATGCTATTACCGATTTTTCCCTAGAGAGTAAATCTAAGTATCTTAGGCGTAAACAGACTTAACTACTGGGTTCGAAATGTTTCCAGGTGTATCCCTGTTGCTATTATCACCAAACTTAATATAATTTTCATTATTAAGACAATGAGAAATAAATAGTAGTAGTAAAAAGTTATCTAAAAAGCTTACGTAATATTAGTACTAGTCAGCTAAATATCATCTATACTTACACCTCTAGCCTATCTCCACCTAGTCCTCGATGGTTACTTAACAGAATACTCATCTCAAGGGGGCTCTCACTTAGATGCTTTCAGCGAGTATCCCTTCCAAACGTGACTACCCAGCCATGCCACTGGCGTGACAACTCGGTACATCAGAGGTTTGTCCATCCCGATCCTCATGTACTAAGGACAGTTCTCTTCAATATTCTTACGCCTGCAGTGGATAGGACTGAACTGTCTCCCGACGTTCTAGAACCCAGCTCGCGTGCTCTCTTTTAATGGGCGTGAACAGCCCAACCCTTGAGGACTTCTCCAGCCCCAGAGGATGAGACGAGCCGACATCGAGGTGCCAAACACTTCCCGTCGATATGGACTCTTGGGAAGCATCAGCCTGTTATCCCCGGGGTAGCTTTTTATCCGTTGAGCGACGGCTCTTCCATCTCGGAACCGCCGGATCACTAACTCCTACTTTCGTACCTGCTCGACCTGTCAGTCTCAGCAGTCAAGCTCCCTTTGCGTTTGCACTCTCCGGTTGATTTCCATCCAACCTGAGGGGAACGCTGAACGCCTCCGTTACTCTTTTGGAGGCGACCGCCCCAGTCAAACTGCCCACCTAACACTGTCTCGTTAACTTCAAAATTAATGATTAGAATTTCAACAATATATGGTTGGTATTCCAACAGCGACTCCCAGTACCACTGACGCAATAACTTCTCAGTCTCCCAACTATCCTATACACATATTGCCAAAACCCAATGTCAAGTACAGTAAAAGCTCCACGGGGTCTTTCCGTCCTACTGCAGGTAATCGGTATCTTCACCGACATTACAACTCTCACCAGGTCTCCAGCCAAGACAGCTCCCAAATCATTTCACCATTCGTGCAGGTCGGAACTTACCCGACAAGGAATTTCCTTACCTTAGGACTGAAATTATAGTTACGGCCGCCGTTCACCGAAACTCCAATTCAGATCTCTCAATCCTCCTCTTAACCTTCCGGCACTGGGCAGGTGTCAGCCCATATACGTCGCCTTCAGCTTAACATAGACCTGTGTTTTTGGTAAACAGTTGCTTGGGACTCTTCACTGCGGGCCTATGTCCCTCGTGTGCTCTCCACTCAAGTATATTAGGCACCCCTTCTCCCGAAGTTACGGGGCTATTTTGCAGAGTTCCTTAGCTAGAGTTATCCTGTCGGCCTAGTTTCACCTGTCCACCTGTGTGTCGGTTTTCAGTACGGGCACCATATCTCTCTCAATAGAAGTTTTTCTCGGCTGTGTAGGATCTGTAACTTATACCCTTAAGTACTTACCCTTCAGTTCTCACATTAATTACTCGGATTTGCCTTAGTAACCATCTTTCTTCCTTAGACTGGCTATTCCGTCAGCCAGCTTACATACCTTCCTGCGTCACTCCATCTCTCAAACAATTTATAGTGGTATAGGGAATATTAACCTATTTTCCATTCGCCTGCACGCTCCTTAGCCTCGGCTTAGGTCTGACTCTCCCCAGGGCGGACAAACCTCCCCTGAAACCTTGGACTTCCGGCCGGAGGATTCTCACCCTCCTTCCTCGCTACTCATTCCTGCATTCTCACTTCTGATACCTCCAGTTCGTCTTCCAGCTCACCTTCTACGCAGCTTACAGAACGCTCTCCCTACCAAACATACTTATGCATGTTTCCATCGGGCTCGGTTTATGCCTTTAGCCCCTGTTAAACTCTTCGGCGCAGATACCTCGACCAGTGAGCTATTACGCACTCTTTTAAGGTATGCTGCTTTCTAAGCCAACCTCCTGGTTGTCTGTGAATATCCACCTCCTTTTCCCACTAGACATAATTTGGGAGCTAGCTGGTGGTCTGGGTTGTTTCCCTCTCGTCCATGGATGTGTCATCCATAGACTCACTCCTAATCATTAATATATGGTATTCGTAGTTTGCTTGACTCCATCAGTGTCTATGCGCCCCAGGCCATACAGTGCCTACCCCACATATCTCTTTCAATGAGGCTGCACTCTAAATGCATTCTCGAGAGAGACGAGCTATCTCCTAGTTCGATTGCGCTTTTTCACCCTAAACCCATCTCATCTCCCAACTCTTTTCAACGGCGGTGAGTTCAGTCCTCCACTCAAGTCTTCACCTCAGCTTCAACCCTGGACAGGCCTAGATCACCAGGGTTTTCGCGTCTGCACTAGCGACTCTTCGCGCTATTAACTCGGTTTCCTTCGGCTCCCTTTCTTTAACCTCGCCACTAATCATAACTCGCAGGATGATTAACCAGATCCACGCAGTCACCCTCACGAGCTCCTACCGCTTGTAAGCACACGGTTTCAAATTCTTTTCACTCCCTTGCTCAGGGTTCTTTTCACCTTTCCTCACGGTACTTTCCTCTATCGGTCAACAAAGTATTTAGCCTTACGTGATATGAGTACGCTGATTCACACCAAATTCCTCGTGTTCTGATGCTACTCGGGATTATTAACTCATTAAATTAATCTTACATCCCTACAGGACTATCACCTTCTTTTGGTCTAGCTTTCCAACTATGTTCTATTTCAATTACTTTAACTTAGACTTCATGGCTATCCGTCTCTTAATATCCCTCACCCCAAATTAGCAACGTCGCCAACTTGACACTAACTTGGTTTTCAGGCTCTTCCCGTTCGCTCGCCGCTACTTAGAGAATCGTTTTACTTTCTTTTCCTCTCGATACTTAGATGTTTCAGTTCTCAGGCTTGCTTTCTCATATATACTCTTCTAGTATATAGGTTCCCCCATTCGGATATCTCTGCCTATTACGGTTATGTGCACCTCAACAGAGCTTTTCGCAGCTTATCACGTCCTTCTTCGGCTTTTGTTGCCTGAGGCATCCTCCGTGTGCTCTTATTAGCTTTTTCTTACAGTTTAACTCTTGGTTATCTCCTGATTTCATTGTAACTTTTTACCCTACTATTCATTTCTCATTGTCCTATTTTTATTAACAACAACATAGAAGAAAAAACAACCAATATCTTCTTACTCCTTAGAAAGAAGGTGATCCATCCACCTTCGGTACGGATACCTGTCATGACTTCACCCCAATCACTATTCACACCTTAGGTATCTTCCCTCCTTACGGTTGACCAATAACTTCAGGTGCAAACAACTCTCGTGGTGTGACGGGCGGTGTGTACAAGACCCGAGAACGTATTCACCGCAACATTGCTGATTTGCGATTACTAGCGATTCCAACTTCATGAAGTCGAGTTGCAGACTTCAATCCGAACTAAGATTGGCTTTCACAGATTTGCTCCACGTCTCCGTCTCGCTCCTCATTGTACCAACCATTGTAGCACGTGTGTAGCCCAGATCATAAGGGGCATGATGACTTGACGTCATCCCCACCTTCCTCCTGCTCTTCATGGCGGTCTCGCTAGAGTCCCCAACTTAATGATGGTAACTAACGATAAGGGGTTGCGCTCGTTGCGGGACTTAACCCAACATCTCGACACGAGCTGTCGACAGCCATGCACCACCTGTCTCTCAGTTCCCGAAGGCACTCAATTACTTCTAATCGATTCTGGGGATGTCAAGATCTGGTAAGGTTCCTCGCGTTGCGTCGAATTAAACCACATGCTCCACCGCTTGCGTGGGTACGTCAATTCCTTTGAGTTTCAACCTTGCGGGTCGTACTCCCAGGCGGATCCCTTATCGCATTCGGCTTTGGCGCAGACACTCTTCATGCCCACGCAGTGATCATCGTTTACAGCTAGGGACTACCAGGGGTATCTAATCCTGTTTGCTCCCCTAGCTTTCGCACTTCAGCGTCAGTTTCTGTCCAGTGAGCTATCTTCATCATCAGCATTCCTACATATCGCGAATTTCACCTCTACTCGTGTAGTTCCCCACCTCTCCAGTACTCTAGTCATACAGTTTCAAAGGCAAGCTCACGGTTGAGCCGTAAGTTTTCACCCCTGACTTGCGTAACCGCCTAGATGCCCTTTATGCCCAATAATTCCGGATAACGCTCGCGACATACGTATTACCGCGGCTGCTGGCACGTATTTAGCCGTCAGCTTCTTCTGTTGGTACCGTCACTTCCTTCTTCCCAACTGAAAGCACTTTACAATCCGAAAAACTCTTCGTGCACTAGAATTGCTGGATCAGGTTCCCTCCATTGTCCAATATTCCCCACTGCTGCCCTCCCGTAAGAGTAAGGCTGTATCTCGAGTCCCCTTGTGGCCGTTCACCCTCTCAGGGCCGGCTACCTATCATCGCCTTGGTGAGCCTTTACCTCACCAACTAGCTAATAGGACGCAAAGCTCTCTTATGGCATCTCTTTTCATTATACATTCATGCAAATATATAATTATATCCAGTCTTATCAGTCGTTTCCAACTGTTATCCCAGTCCATAAGGCAAGTTCTTTACGTTGTCACTCACCCGTCCGCCATGGCTCCATCAGTGCAAGCGCTTACTTCCACCATAGACTTGCATGTGTTAAGCATTCTGTCAGCGTTCATCCTGAGCCCAGGATCAAACTCTTCATTCAATCTCTATTTTTCACCCTTTTTGTCTTCTTAGCTAATTGACGAGAAAATTACATCTGTTAATCTTCCCTTTCACATCTTTCTTGGTTTGCTTTTCTTCTTTTCTTTATTCTGTTATTTATTGTCCTCGTCTCACCTTTCTCAATGAGACAAATAGCATTCTAGCATATCTCTTTTCTTTGTCAACTACTTTTTTTGATTTTTAGATGTAATAGTCCATATTTGATATGATCTATTAATTTTTCTGCTTTTTCATAATATGTATTATTATTTTCATACGATATTATAAAAACATAAATCTATATTAAATTTTTCAACTTTATCGTTTATTTTTTATACTTCCATAATTTATTTTTCTTTAGTTTTTATGATTTTTACTTCATTAATTTCATCTATATTTTTAAATTTTTACTAAATAAATTACAAATTTAAAATCACCTAACTTTATTTTTAATTTTTCAATTTACTATTTCCATTCTTTTCTATCACATAATTTTTACATATTCTCGTATTTCAACTTCCTTTTTATATTTTCACTATAATAGACTTTTTCCATTTTTTATTAACCCCTTTTCTTCTCCAAACAATAATTTCTATAATACTTCATCTGTTCATATATTTTTATTGTATTTTTATTATCATTGCTTTATTCTGTTTTACCCCTTTAATATTCTCATTTTTATAAAAACATAGGCTTTCCACTTATATTTTTATATTTAATTTTATATCAGCATTTGAAAATAATTAAAACTTGATCATAATTACTATTTTCCTCTACTTTTTTAAGTTCAACTTTTCTATTTCAACAATATCTAATTTTTTTGTAATAAATATTCATAATTTTGAATTACATATTTTTCATTCCCTTTTGGAATTTCCAATAATAATTTTGTTTTTATTTTATTTTTCTATCTCAACTTTATTTAATTCAACGATTTTTCTATTAAAAATACTCACTTTATTATAAGTTATTATATTTTCCATTATTTTATATTCTTTCTTTATTGTAGATATTTTAGTAATTTTTATTTTTATTTCTTAAATAAATATATCTATCCAATATACTATATATTAATCCATTTAAAAATTTCTTTCTTTTCTATTTTTGAAATTTTTTCCCATAATCTTTTATTATTTCATATTCTAATTTATATTTTATTATCTGTCTACTTTTTGAATTTTATTAATTTTTATCATTTATATATAATAAAATATAAGAAAATATTTTTGAATAAGATTTATATCACAATACTTCTCTTTACTTAATGTTTCTTCAATTACATCATATATTAAATATATATTTTTCTATTTCTGAATTTTCAAACAATAACTTTAATAACTTTTCTTCTTCAAAAATCCTCTTTTTAAATAAATTTTATAAAAAAATATTTTTCTATAATATTTACAAATATCTTTTCTTTTTGTCTTATTTGCAGTCAATTTTTCTTTTTACTGAGTTAAAATTATTTTATATAATCATCATATCTATAATTATAATTTTTACTATTTTCACTAATATCATTCCTTATTATTTTTTTCTTCACCTTCAATTCGATCAATTTTTATTTATACTATATGCAGTAATTTTTCTTCAAAACAACATAATATTTGAGTTATAATTTCTCTCCTTATTTTATAATTCATTTTAATTTTTTATTCAAAATTTTTCATTATTTTTCATCTAAATATAAAATATAATCTTTTGTTAATTTTATTAAAGTTTTATTATTTTTGATTAACTCAAAATTTATTTTTCAATCATTTTTCTAAATTTTTATATTATATTTTTAGTTATTTCTGATTTATTTAAAAATCTTATAATTCATCAATTCTAACAACAAATCTTTCTCATTTAAAAATTTGGATACATATCACCTCACTAATGTTATTTTTGTTGTTATTATCTTATCAATTATAATTTTTTTCTTTTTAGATGATTTATTAATATTTTGTCTATCATTTATATTTACTACTTTTTACAAAAATAAAAATATTAATTTTTTTATTAAATTTTATTTTTCTATATAAAACAAAAACCTTTAAATAATACATAATTTTACATATCATTTAAAGGATTTCTTTTACAAATATTTTATATTCTTTTAGCGATCTCAGTGCCCATTTCCTTAGTTCCTAGCTTAATCATCCCATCTGTATAAATATCAGCTGTTCTATACCCAGCTTGTAAAACTTCTGTTATAGCTTTTTCTATTGCATCTGCTTCTTTTTGTAAATCAAATGAATATCTTAACATCATTGCTGCTGAAAGTATTGTCGCTATTGGATTTGCTATATTTTTTCCAGCTATATCTGGTGCAGATCCGTGACTCGGCTCATAAAGTCCACGAGTTCCATCTCCTAGACTTGCAGATGGAAGCATTCCAAGCGACCCCGTCAACATTGAAGCTTCATCAGACAATATATCTCCAAACATATTATCTGTTAAAATTACATCGAACTGTTTTGGATTAGCAATTAACTGCATTGCAGCATTATCTACATACATATGAAACTTCAACATCTGGATATTGTTTTGAAATTTCATTTACAATTTTTCTCCATAACTTTGATGTATCTATACATTATGCTTATCAACACTCATAAGTTTTATTTCTACTTTTGCTATTTCAAAGTGCTTTTTAGCATTCTCTCTATTTCCATTCTTGTGTAAGGCAAAGTATCTACAGCTTTTTTCATCTGAATATTCTCTTGAATTAAAAATATATTCCACCTGTCAGTTCTCTAACAATCATTACATCTAATCCATCTCCAACAATTTCATCTTTTAATGGACTAGCACTTTTTAATTCTTTAAATAAAACTGCAGGTCTTAAATTTGTGTACACCCTAAATCTTTTTCTAATTTGAAGCAATCCTTTCTCAGGTCTTTTTATTAGGATCAACTGTATCCCATTTAGGCTCTCCAACTGAACCTAATAAAATTGCATCACTTTCTTTTACAAATTTTTGCTGTCTCTTCTGAATAAGGTATTCCATATTTGTCAATAGATTCTCCACCTAAATATCCTTGTGTATAAATAAATTTATGACCAAATTTTTTTCACCTATTTTATCTAATACTTTTTATAGACTTCATTTACTATCTCTGACCTCTATTCCATCTCCTTTTTAATACCGCAATCTTATATTCCATATTCTCTTCTCCTATTTTCTATTTTTGCTTGTATTTAAATTTATTATACTATTCAACTTCTTTTTTCTCATATTCCTTTATTTTATCTTCGTGTTGCAATGTCAACCCTATTGTATCTAATCCTTTTTAACAATCTTTGTCTCCACAGCTTCTTCTAACTCAAACGCGTATTCTTTTCCATTTGCGATTAATTTTACTATTTTCCAAGTCAACTACAACTTTTTCATCTCCTGGAAGTGCTGCTAATTCCAATCTTTGCTCAAGTGGTAAAGTTATAGGTAAATGTCCGTTATTTAACCAGTTCATATAGAAAAATTCCTGAGTATCCTCCAGCTACAATTACATGAAATCCATAGTCCTGAAGTGCCCAAGCTGCATGTTCTCTTGATGATCCACAGCCAAAATTATCTCCCGTAATTAAAATTGTTCCATTTTTATATTCTGGCTTGTTCAAATTAAATTCCATATTATCTGTTCCATCTTCATTATATCTCCATTCATCAAAAAAACATAGTCACCAAAAGCCTGTTTTTTCAATACTTTTTCAAATATTGTTTTGGAATTAATTGGTCTGTATCTATACTGTCATTCATTATTGGAACAATCGTCCCTTCATACTTAGTAAATGAAACTTCATCTTTAATTCTCTCTCTTCTCTAACGTCTATAAATTTACCATAAATAGCTGCTGCTGCTGCCATTGCCGGACTTACTAAATGTGTTCTTGCTCCCTTTACCTTGTCTTCCTTCAAAATTTCTATTAGAAGTTTGAGGCACAATGTTCTCCAGATGGTATCAAATCTGGATTCATTCCTAAACATGTAGAACATCCAGACTTCTTTCCATTCAAATCCTGCATCTTTAAATATTTGTGCTAATCCTGTTTTTTCAGCTTCTCTTTTTACCACTTGAGAACCTGGAACTACAACTGCTTTAATGTTAGGATGAACTTTTCTCCTCTTACAATTTTTGCCAGCTTCTTGCAAATCAACTAATCTTCCATTTGTACAGAGATCCAATAAATACGTGTTTTACTGGAATATCAAAAGGTGATCCTCCTGGCTCTAATCCCATATAACTATATGCTCTTTCATCATTATGATCTTTTATCTCTGAAATTTCTCGTCAATATTCATACCCATTTCAGGATTTGTTCCCCAAAGTAATTTGAGGTGCTAAGTTTGACACATCTACTTTTATATGAACGTCATAAGCATCAACTGAGTCTGTGTACCAATTCTTTCCATTCTTTTATTTTCTCTAACTCTTCACCTTTTGGAGCATATTTCTTCCTCTTACATAATCAAAAGTTGTTTGATCTGGAGCAATTACTCCAAATTTCCCACTCCTTCAATCGCCATATTACAAATTGTCATTCTTCCTTCCATTGACATTTCTCTTATAGTATCTCCAAAAATTCAAAAGCATATCCATTTCTAGCCCAATTCCATGAGTTTTAATAATATGTAAAAATTATATCTTTTTGCGTAAACACCTTTTTGTAATTTACCAGTTATCTCTATACCCATTGTTTTTGGTTTTTGCCAAATAGTTTGTGTTGCTAAAACGTGTTCCACTTCACTCGTTCCAATTCCAAAAGCTATTGCACCAAAAGCTCCATGCGTTGCAGTGTGACTATCTCCATAACTATCGTTTTCCCCGTTTGTGTAAGTCCTTGCTCTAGCATCGCCATGTGAACTATCCCGTTATGTTCATGGAACGCATGTCAACTAATGTTATTCCAAATTCTTTTACAATTTGCGAGACAACAGCTTCCAACTGAGCTTTAGAAATTTTTATCTTGAATATCCAATCTTTCTTCCATAGTTGTAGGGGTATTATGATCCATCGTTCCAAATGTCAAATCCGGTCTTCTTACCTTTCTACCTGCAATTCTAAGTCCTGAAAATGCTTGAGGTGACGTAACTTCATGAATTAAATGTAAATCGACATACAACAGTTGAGCTTCTCCTTCTTCCCCCGTTATTACATGTTTTTCCCACAATTTATCAAATAATGTTTTTGGTTTTATTTACCATGATTTTCCCTCCATTTATTTTTCTTTAATTCATCTTAATTATTTATTTTTCTTATATTTTTAAGTTTAAATACTACAACTTCTGGCTGTGCAAAAATCTTATATACATTTCAAAAACTGATCCACCTAACCCTGATGTTATGTATAATTTATGCCCATCATAGTTTTCATTCCATAGCCATATTTTTCCAAGTTTTTACAGGTGATGAATTATTTTACCAAAAAGTTACTTGCCCACCGTGAACATGTCCCCGACAATATTATGTCCGACTTTTTCTTATCTTCTTCTGTCATATCTTTCAAAATATTCTGGATTATGATTAAGTAAAATTGTAAAATCTGTTTCACTAACATTTTTTAACAGCTTCCAGTTGCATAGGTTTCCCTTTCCACAAATCTTCCACACCAGCAATATTTATATAAAGCTTCCACCTATTTTCACTTGCTTATTTTCATTTCGTAACACTTCATAACCCTAAAGATTTAAGTTTTTCAACTGCAATCACATCATCAATATAATCATGATTTCCTCAGTGTATAAACTCCATATTGTGGTATTTGTAAATATTTCATATCATTATAAAATTTGTCTATTTCTGCCAGTCCAATTTACATAACTCCACCTATTAAAATCATATCTTTAGGAGTTTCATTCATAATTTTATTTATTCTTTTCATTTTGTGCTTTATTGTATCTTGCTATTGTATCAATTTGATAATCTGCCACAAACATAATTCTCTTTCCATTAAATTCTTGTGGAATATCTTTTTGATTCAAGTGTTATTTCTTTTATTTTTATATTTGTATATTCATAATGAGCATACCTAAAAATATAATAATTATAACTATAAATATAAAAATATTTTTAATCAATATTTTTATTTTTCCCATTCTCCTTCTTTCTATTCTTCTAATTCTTTTTCTTTATAAAGTCTATTAATCGCATTTATATAAGACTTCCTTAACTTGCTACTACAACATCAGTACTTTGAGCTCTCCCAATAAATCGATTCCGTTATTTTCAATAATTACAACGACTTGAGCTTGAGCGTCAGTATCTCCAGTTATTGCCTCAAGTTTATATTCATCAAGAACAATCCTATCATTTAAAAGCAATATTTATCGCATTATACGCTGCATCAACCAATTGCCTCCCGATCGCTGCTTTTTCATACTCTTCATCATCTAACATAATAGTTACTATTGCCTTTGGCTATTACCTTCTCTTCTTGAAATTTCAAAATGTTTTTAATTCTATTCTTCCTTTAAATTTAGCTACATCTCCAGCAACTAAAGCTATAATATCTTCATCTAAAACATATTTTTTTCTTATCTGCTAAGTTTTTAAATTGTTTCAAACAATTTTTCCAACTCTATTTTCTTCAACATCTCCAAATCCCAATGATTCTAATTTTTGTACAAAAGCATGTTTCCCAGATAATTTACCTAAAACTAAGCTGTCCGTGTTTCTTCCTACAGTTTCAGGTTTTATAATCTCATAAGTTTCAGCGTTTGCCAATACACCGTGTTGATGTATTCCTGATTCATGTGCAAAAGGCATTCAGCTCCCAATTGCTTTTATTTGGTTGCGTTCCAATACCAGTTAATAGACTTACTAGCTTACTTGTTGGATAAATTTGTTTTTGAATCAATATTTGTTTTATATTCTTTGAATAAATCTTCTCTTGTTTGTCAAAAATCATAACAACTTCTTCTAAAGAAGTATTCCTGCTCTTTCTCCAAGTCCATTTATTGTACATTCCACTTGAGTTGCCCCAGCTTGAATTGCCGCTATCGAATTTTGCACTGAAAGCCCTAAATCGTCACTGACAATGTACTGAAATATCTACATTTTCAATACCTTTTACATTTTCTTTTAAATAAGTTATAAGTTCAAACATTTCATTTGGAGTTCTATACCCAACAGTGTCAGGCACATTAAGAGTAGTCGCTCCAGCTTGAATTGCTGTTTCGTGACACTTCACCAAATATTCTTTTCAGTTCTTAAAAGCATCCTCGGCTGAAAAACTCTATATCATCAACTAACTTGATTTTGCATAGGTTACCATCTCTCTACTCTTTCAGAATTTGTTCTTTACTCATTTTAAGTTTATATTCTCTATGAATTGGCGATGTTGCAATAAAAGTATGTATTCTTGGCTTTGTCGCTTCTTTCAATGCCTCTGCCGCTGTTTCAATATCTTTTTACAGCTCTCGCTAAACTCGTTACAGTTGATTTTTTATATTTTTGCAATTAACTTAACTGCCTCAAAATCTCCAGGCGATGCAACTGCAAATCCTGCTTCTATATATCTACTCCCTAAACTTTCTAGCTGTTTTTGCTATTCGTAATTTTTCTTGTGCATTAAGATTTACTCTAGGGTTTTGTTCTCCATCTCTTAAAGTTGTATCAAATATTTTAATATGTTTCATATTTTTATAAATAATTATACTTTATAATTATTTTACCTCTCTTCTCTAAATTTTTACATTTTTTTCTCCACGACTCATCGCAAGAACTCCTGTTTTTGCCACTTCTAATATTCCATACGGTTTCATAATTTCTAAAAAATCCTCTTAATTTTTACATCTCCAGTAAGCTCTATTGTAATAGATGTGGGTGATACATCTAAAATTTTGCTTCTATAAATATTCACAATTTGTACAATTTGAGATCTACTTTCTGCATCTGATTTTATTTTTACTAGCATCAATTCTCTTCTAATTGTTCCTTCTTCTGGAAAAAAACTTTAACTTTAACAACGTCCACAATTTTATAAACTTGTTTTTGTATTTGATCTAATGTTTTTATCATCTCCATTTACAGACAATGTAAGTCTTGCGTATCCAGGTTTATTAGTAATTCCCGCTGTCATTTTTTTGAACTGTATAACCTCTTCTATTAAACAATGACATTATCCTTGAAACTATACCATCTGTATTTTTGGCTATTATTAATATTTCATGTTCTTTAGTCATTCTCTAACACTCCTTTCTTTCCAATCATATCGCTTACTGTTTTTTTCCTGCTGGTATCATTGGAAATACATTTTCTTCTCTTTCTACAATACAATCAATTACTACTCCTTCATTTGACATTATTAAATCTTTAAGTTTTGTTTTTAAATCCTCTTTTGTTTTTAAGTCTTGCACTTGTAACACCATACGCTTCCAGCAATTTTTACAAAATCAGGATTTATTTCTAAGTTTACTGAAGAGTATCTTTTATTTTTTTAAACAATTCTTGCCACTGTCTTACCATTCCCAAGAATGAATTATTTATAATCAAAAATTTTTACAGGTAAATTATATTGTTTTAGCATCATCAATTCTTGAAAAGTCATTTGGAAACCACCATCACCAACAACTAATACTACTTTTTTGTAGGTGCTCCAACTTGTGCCCTCAATCGCTGCTGGCACTCCAAATCCCATCGTTCCCGCTCCACCCCGATGTTACGATAGAATTAGGATTTTTGATAAGTTAAATATTGTGCTGTCCACATTTGATGTTGTCCAACATCTGTAACTATTATTCCTTCTCCTTTTAAAATACTATCTAACTCTTTTTAAAACTTCTTGTGGTAACAATTTATCTTCTCCCACTTCATTATGAATTAACGAATACTCTTTCTTCCAATTTTTAATTGTTTCTACCCATTCTTTATTTTTCTTTACTCACTACCTCTTTTATTAATTTCAGTCAATACACTTTTTTTAAATCTCCAACTATCGGTACTTCAATTTTTATTTTTTTATCAATTTCTGCTGGATCAATATCAATATGAATTATTTTTGCTTTTTCACAGAATTTGGTCAGATTTCCCGCTATTCTGTCATCAAATCTTATTCCTGCTGCAATAACTAAATCTGCTTCATCTGTTGCAAAAATTTTGCTGCTGCAAGTCCGTGCATTCAAGCATTCCAAGCGATAGCTCATCCATTCCAGGATAAGCTCCAAGTCCTAAAAGAGTCATAGCTACAGGACTTTTGTATTTTTAGCTAATTCATATAATTCTTGTGACGCATTTGATTTTTAAAATTCCAGCACCTGCTATAATCAACGGTTTTTTTAGCTTCTTTTATAAATCTCAACGCTTTTTATTTGTCCTTGATGTCCATCATAATTTTGGTGAATACCCTTCCAAACTTATATCTTTACTAAATAATTTATTAAATTCCTCCATTGAAATTTCTTGTAACTGTATATCATTTGGTATATCAACAAGTACATGTCCCGGTCTTCCAGTTTGTGCTATATAGTGAGACTGCTTTTATTATTCTAGGAATTTCTTTTTATATTTTTTTACTAAATAATTCATTTTTGTTATTGATGAGTTATCCCAACAATATCTGTTTCTTGAAACGCATCTTTTCCTAATAACTGACTTCTAACTTGTCCTGTTATAGCTAACATTGGTACTGAATCCATTTTGAGCTGTCATTATCCCCGTAACTGAGTTTGTTGCTCCAGGCGCAAGTTGCAAGACATACTCCTACTTTCCCAGAAACTCTTGCATAGCCGTCTGCTTCATGTGATGCACCTTGTTCATGTCTAGCAAAATAATGTTTTATTTTAGGAAAGCTATAAATCTCATCATAAATAGGAATTACAGCTCCACCCGGATATCCAAATATATCTGTCACTCCAACTCTATATAAACATTCCAATACCATTCTGGCTCCATTTTATCATTTCTGTACTCATTCTTTCAACCACCTTTTCTTTTTTTATAATTTAACAAATTTTATCTTAATCTTTTTCAATCATTAATTTTTATAAATTCAATCTTTTTATTATGTACCCATTTTCTTTAAAGTTTTTTTATTATTTTTCAATATGTTCTTCTCCACTCGTTTCAACCGTAACTTGTAATTCAACTTCATGGAATCTATCTAAATTTTTAAACTGATTATGCTCCAATCTTATTACATTTGCATTTTGGTTTGACAACATTTCAGATACTGCCACTAATTGTCCTGGTTTATCAGGGTAAATCAACCGAAAAACGTAAATATTCTTCCACGGTTTTACAAGCCCTTTATTTATCATTGATGAAATTGTCAATACATCAATATTTCCTCCACTTAAAATTGATATTATCTTTTTCCCTTTCACATTTAATTTTTTCAATCCTGCGACTGATAAAATCCCTGAATTTTCAGCAACAATCTTATGTTTTCAACTAAAAGTAAAAACAACTCCCATTAATTCATAATCAGAAACTGTTACTATTTCATCTACATATATATATATTCAAATGTTGTGTTACCAATTTTTACTGCCGTCCCATCTGCAATTGTTACAGGCTTCCGAAAGTTCAACAACTTCATTATTTTCTAAAGCCGCTACCGCACTCGCTGCTCCTTCTGGCTCTACTCCTATTATTTTAATTTGAGGATTTTTCATTTTGCTGCTGCTGCAACTCCTGAAATTAATCCTCCACCTCCTATTGGTACTAAAATTATTTCTGCATCAGGTAATTCTTCTAACACTTCTAACGCTATTGTCCCTTGTCCTTCAATTACATCTTCATCATCAAATGGGTGAACAAAAAGTGTACCCATATTCTGCTTGTAATTCTTTTGCTTTATTATAAGCATCATCATAGACATCTCCATGTAAAAATAACTTCAGCTCCATATTTTCTCGTTGCCTCCACTTTTTATAAGTGGCGTATGTTTTAGCATAACTATTGTGGCTTTTATCCCTAATTTTTGCGCCCCAAACGCAACTCCTTGAGCGTGATTTCCAGCTGAGCTCGCTATAACTCCACGACTTTTTCTTCTTCCGTCAATTTCGCTATTCTATTATAAGCTCCTCTTATTTTAAATGAACCCGTTTTTTTGTAAATTTTCTGGTTTTATATAAATATCATTCCCTCGACTCTTCTGAAAAACTGTACTATGAATAAGTTTTGTTTTTCAATAATAGTTCCTAATCTCTCTCTTTTTCCATAAATTCATATAATTTATGCAATTTATTCACCTTCTTATTTTCATTTGTATAAACAAGAGAGCTTTTGAATTTAAGTTTTTAACCACCATTCAAAACTCCCTCTCATTTTTTTATTTTTATATCTTTCATTAGTAAATCTTAATCTAATATTTCTATCGCACCCTCTGCTGCTGAAGATACATGCATCGCATATTTTTTTCAAATATCCTGTTACAGTTATTTTGTGTGGTTCTAACTTACTTTTTCTTTGTTCTATTTCTTCATCTGTTAATTTTACATTTATTTTTTTCTATTTGGAATATCAATTTCGATAATATCTCCATTTTCAACGATTGCAATATTTCCTCCTGAAGCTGCTTCCCAGGTGAAACATGCCCTATTGACGCTCCTCTTGTTGCACCTGAGAATCTTCCATCTGTAATAAGAGCGACATCTTTATCTAATCCCATTCCAGCAATCATAGCTGTTGGCGATAACATTTCTCTCATCCCTGAGTCACCTTTTTGGTCCTTCATACCTAATAACAACGACATCTCCTGCTACTATTTTCCCACCAACAATCAGCTTCAACAAACTTCTTCTTCTGAATTAAATACTTTTTGCCGATCATGAATGAACTAACATTTCTTTGTCTACAGCTCCCTCTTTTTACAACGCAACCGTCTACCGCTAAATTCCCTTTTAATACTGCAATTCCTCCTGTTGAATATGCCGGTTTATCCCAAGGTTTTATTACATCTTCATCATTTATAAATCTTCTTTTGCCAATTCTCCTTGACTTCTAAGTGCTACCGTTTTTACTTCTCCATGTAATGCCCCATTTTTCATACATTCTCTTCATTACACCTGTTACTCCACCCGCTCTATATAAATCTTCTATAAAAATATTCTCCTGATGGAGATAATTTACATAATTGCGGTATCGCAATATCATTGAAGTCATCTAAAAGTTAATTTTACTCCAGCTTCATGTGCTATCGCTGGTAAATGTAATGCTGTATTTGATGAACCACCTAACGCCATATCTACTGCTACTGCATTTTTCAAACAGCTTCTCTTGTCATAATGTCTTTTGGTTTAAGTCCTGCTTTTAACACTTCCATAACTTGCATTCCAGCTTTTTTTGCTAATCTTGCTCTTTCAGAAAATACTGCTGGAACCGTTCCATTCCCTGAAGTCCCATTCCTAACAACTCTGTCAAGCAATTCATAGTATTTGCTGTATACATTCCTGAGCATGAACCACATGTTGGACACGCCATTTCCTCTACCATATTTAATTCTCTTTTTGTAATTTTTCCTGATTCGTAAGCTCCAACAGGCTTCAAATACATTACTTAATCCTATTTTTCCCCTTTATACACTCCAGCCAACATAGCTCCACCACTTACGAAAACTGAAGGTATATTTAATCTCGCTGCCCGCTATTAACATTCCTGGTACAATTTTATCACAACTTGGTATAAATACTATCGCATCAAACGGAGTTGCCATTGCCACCGCCCAATTGAATCCGCTACAATGTTTCTAGTTACTAGCGAATATTTCATTCCAAGATGGTTCATTGCAAGCCCGTCACAAATTCCTATCGTATTAAATTCCATCGGAACTCCACCCGCGTTTCTTATTCCATCTTTAACCGATTGCACTAAATTTTTAAATGTACATGTCCCGGTATAATTTCATTAAATGAATTTTGCAATTCCAATAATAGGCTTATCCATTTCATCACTCGTAAATCCTAATCCTTTTAACAATGACCTATGTGGTGCTCTTGCAGCACCTTTTTGTTAAGTTATTACTTCTTCCTTTTCCTGACATTGATTCCACTCTCCTTTATTTATTTTTACTTTTTTCTCATTATAATTTCTATATTATAACATATTTTCAAATTAATTGTATCCACAAATTTAACTTTTTATTATATTATTTTTATTTTAAAACGAATAAAAAATAAGAAGGCTTTGAAAAATCACCTTCTTAAAATTATATACTGATTTTTACAACTATAATAATATTACCATTTATTTTTCTCTGTCTTATTCTTCTTGTAAGAAAATCATCACTTTTAATTTTTACTCTTGATTTTTCTATTTTTTTATTAAATTCATTTTTGATAAAATTAATATAATTAATAAGACTAAAATTAATAATAACATTATTTTTTTCCTCCATATCTCTATCTTTTACAAATTTTAGTATATCAAAAAAATAAACATTAATGTAAAATATAGGTTTTTATATAAACTATATATCTTATTTATCTTTTGTTTTATATAAAAATGAGCCTCTTCCTGAAGAAATTGCCCATTTATATAATCTTAAAAAATAAAATCAAATTCTGATTAGTTTTGCTAAAGCATTTACTTTTAACTGCTAATCTTGATTTTTCTTGAGCAGTATTTTTCTTAACTACACCTTTAGTTACAGCTTTATCTAATTCTTTTGTATGCAACTTGTAATGCTGTTTTAGACTTCGTCGACATTTTTTAGCTTTCTACAGCTGAAAGAACTTTTTCACGAAAGTTTTAACTCTACTTTTAATAGCTTGATTTCTTTCTGCATTTCTTTCTCCAATATATACTCTTTTTAGATGATTTTGAATGTGCCATGTTCTCTCCTTTTCTTAGTTTATATCTATTTATCTTTACTCCACATTATCTATTTCTGTAAAGTTTCCGTAATATAATATCATTTTTTTATTAAAAATGCAAGTTTTTGTAATTTTGTTATGTATTCTGTAAATTACAACTCAAATTCTAATACTTTTTAACAATTTTTCTACAACCTTTTCTGCAAAATCATAATTGAAACAAATACTAATAAAAATCCAATAATTTCAATTATTGACATTCAAAAACTATTATTGATAATAGTGCAGCTAAAAACTGTTTCAAACGCATTTTAAAAGCCCAGCAAGTGGAGCTCGATATATATTTTTAAGCTACTCATATATAATAAAAATGCTATTGCCGTTCCTAATATTACTACATTCCCTAAATTTAACATTATTTCTAAATTCATTATATTTTCAAAAGCTTTCCATACGGGAAATTTTATATTTGATATTGTCGCACCAACCAACATTGCCCACCTACAATTATTAAATTATTATATTTTTTTGCAGTAAAGATTTTTGGCTGAATCGAATAAAAACTAATCATCACTGCCGATCCAAGTCCCGCTATTAAAGCACCAACCGATACAGCTAATTTTGTTACATCTCCTTTTGTTTGCTAACAAAAATACTCCCAATGCCGTTAAAATCAATAAGATTATCGTTGAAAATTTAGGTTTTTCTTTTTGTATTTAATTGATTCATATAAAAATATAAAAATGGTGCTGTATACTGCATTATCGTTGCAAACGAAACATTACTCAACTCTATTGCCTTAAAAATAACTATATATGAAACAAATACATTCCTGTCGCTCCAAATACTATTAATTTTATTGTATCTTTTTATTTTTAAATGGTTCAAATATATTTTCTTTTTGAATAAAAGCTGCAATAACTAAAAAGTAAAATTCCCGAAATTAATGTTCTTGTTGAAACTAACCAATTCACATTAAATTTATATTTATTAAATAAGATTTCTCCTGAAATTCCTGATATTGCCCATAAACTTGAGCAGTACTTGACATTATTATTCCCAATACTTTTTTATTCAATTTTATACCTTCTCCTTTTTATAATCTTAATACATTCTAACATAAAATAATACTAGTTTACAGTAATGATATAATATAAAAATACTTAATGTGAGTGTGATAAAAATGATAAATAAAATTTTTAAATGAAATTTTTAATTACAGAACAGAAAACGAAGAGAAAATATAGATGATTTAAAAGAAATATATAAAATATTGGAAAAATCCTTGCAAAAAAATATTAAATTTATTCATATTGCAGGAACAAATGGAAAAGGCTCTACAAACTGCTTTTTAGAAAATATTTTTATTGAAGCAGGATATAATGTTGGGAAATTCACCTCTCACATTTTATCTTACAATGAAAAAATTGTAGCTAACCGAAATATGATAACAGACAAGGAGATTATAAAATTTTACCCTATTGTTTCAGAAGCTATAAAAAAATATCATTCGACTTTAGTTGAAAAGCATAATCTTAATTTTTGAAATTACATTTTTTTATCGCTTTATTATACTTTCAATCAAAAATTTAGATTTTATAATACTTGAAACTGGTTTAGGAGGAAGACTTGATGCTACAAATATTATAAATTCTAATATTGCACTTATTACAAATGTAAGTTTTTGATCATACTGCTATTTTTGAGGCAATACTCTCAGAAATTGCATTTGAAAAAGCTGGTATTATAAAAATAATGAACTTTGTTTTTTTATGCTCAAAAATTTACATGAATTAGATTTTGAAATCAGTAAAACTTCTAATTTTGAAAATGTTTTACAAAAAGATAAATTTAATATAACATAATAAATCTAACTTTGAGACTATTATAACGATAGATAATTTTACTTTTAATATTCCACTTTTGGAAAATTTTCAAGCATAATTTTACTTGCATATTCACTGCAAAATATTTTAATATTAATAACGAAACGATACAATCAGGACTTAGTAAAGTTAAATGGCAAGCTCGTTTTGATTTTTCTAAAAATCCTACCGTTATTTTAGACACAACTCATAACGATGACTCTATACAAAAATTAACAGAAAATTTAATGGAAATTTATAAAAAGATGAAATTATTATCATTACTTCAATTCTTGAAACGAAAAATATTGATGATATTTACCAAAAGGTGCAAAATATTTCAAATAACTTATTTATTACTTCTTTAAAGGTATTACTTACGGGCTTACATCTCAAGAAATTAAAGAAAAATGATTTCAGAAAATCTAAATACTCAAAATATAAATTTTTGAAGATGATATTTTAAATGTTTACAATAAAAGCAATTGAACTTGTAAATAAAAAGAAACTCCATATAAAAGCACATTGTAATATGTGGTTCTTTTTATGAAATTTCTAAATTTAAAACTTTAATGAATAAATTATAATTTTTTTAAAGATTATCAAATTTAATTTTCAACAATATACTTTGATAATCTATTTTTATTAAAGTTATATTAATCTCTGAATCTTCTAACGCTTTCCATTTATAAAATTAACACCATCAAAATTTAAAATATCTCCTGGAACTAACTCGTGTTTTTCTGTTTCATTTAAAAATATTTCCATCTTACCTTTCAATACTGAAAATACTATTATTTCCTCATTATGATTGTGAGATGGTATTAATTCATCTTTTTCAATACCTTTTTACTACTTTTGAAATTGTCATGATTAAATAGTAATCCTGCTTCGTTTTTACTGTTCCTAACATTAAAATCAACTCCTTAAATTTTATATATTAATATGTTTATTTATTTTTAAAAGCCGATGTTGTGGAGACATCAGCTATTTTGTTTTGGAGAAAAATCAATTTATGAAAAATTGATTATTTTAGTATATAAACATATCTAAAAATCATATTTTATATCGTCTTTAAAAACTTTTCAAGTTTTTAGACAAGTTATATTTGTTCTTTTATTAATTCTACCCAATTTTCTATTCTTTCATCTGTCAAAATCAGACTCATTTACTTCATCTATTCCTAAACCAACAAATTTACCATTTAATAAAAGCTCTTGATTCACTAAATTCATATCCTTCTATTCCAATTTGCCCAATTATAGTAGCTCCTGTTTTTTTATAATTTCTTCATAAAGAATACCAATTCCATCTAAAAATGTGTCAGAGAATGTACTACAATCTCCCGTCCCAAAAACCTACTTTTTCCTTTTTAAATTCAATTTTGATAAATCACCAAGAATTACTTGCCAATCATCTTGTAAATCACCAAATCCCCATGTAGATGCTCCTAATAATAAAACATCATAATTCTCTAATTTATCCTCATTCCTGCAATATCTAAAACTTCTGAATCTTCTAATTGTTCTGATATCTTATGTGCTATCTCTTCTGTAACTCCTGTTGTTGTTCCATAAAAAAATTCCTATTTTTGCCATATTTTTCAGCTCCTTTATATGTTTAATTATATCATATTTTATTTTGATTGTCAAATATTTTTACATTCAAAAGTATTTTGCCTGTAATCTTATTTAATCTAAACTATTTTCCCACATAGTATACCTGAAAATGATAGTTTTTCAATCACTTGTATTATTATTTTAAAAAATTTTCATAGTTAGTAATCTTTTATTTATTTTTATAATTTATATTATAGGAGGTCTCCTCCTTAAATTTATTCATTAAACTAATCCACTTCCAACAAATACTAAAAATTCCTAAAATTACCGCGTACATTAATGAGAATTTTAAAGTTTTTCTAACATAGTTCCTTCTTGTCCCATTAATCCAACAGTTGACGCTGCAATCGCTATATTTTGTGAGAAATCATTTTTCCTCCTGTAGCTCCTGCTGTATTTGCTGCTATAAATAATGCTTTTAATAGCTCATGTCCAGCTCTAAGTCCTTCAGCTACATTTGTTTGTAAGTTTCCAAATAATAAGTTAGATGACAAGTCACTTCCTGTTACAAATGTTCCAATTGTTCCTAAGAATGGAGAAATTAATGCAAACTTATCACCCATTAACATTTGGAATCCTTGTGCTATACTATTTATCATTCCACTATGTTTCATTACTACTGATAATGCAACTATTCCCATAATTACTACTAATGACGGTATTTTATGAACTATTGTATGTTTCAATGTATGTAACATTTCTTTAGTTTTTAGCTCCTTGAAATACCCTGCAATAACTGTTGCTATTAAAGATTAGTGCTCCCGGTGCTAATAACCATTTAAACGTAACATTTGCCTTAGAAACATCTCCTTTTTATATCATTAAACGCATTTGCATTTCCAAATGTAAAGTTAAATACTGAATTTGTATGTTCTAATACTTCGTGTACAGCATGTACCATTGGACTTGTTCCAATTATTAAAATAACCATTAAAATATAAAGGTAACCAAGCTAAAATTCCATCTTTAACTGACACATTTTGTCGCTTCAAATCCATCTTCATTTTTAATAAACATTTTTGTTGCGATAATCATTAAAAATCATAGCTAATAAACTTGATAAAATTGTAGGCAATTCAGCACCAGTTGCCATAGCGATGAACGGTTGAACTGCGATATCCTAAAATTGCAGCTACTAACACTGGTATAATTCCTCCACCTAATGCTGCTTTTTCCTTTTCTTTCTTTTATTTGCCATAAATACAATAATGAATGGAATAAAGAACATAATTGGGAATAATAATAGCGATACATATAACGAAATTTCATTTGAACTTAATTTTCAACATATTCGCCATTGTTGTTACTGGTAATCAACTGTTCCAAATGCTGTTGGTGTTGTATTTGCAATTAAACAAATAACTGCTGCGTTTAATAGGGTTAAATCCTAAAGACACCATTATTGCTAACGGAATCGCAACTGCTGTCCCATATCCAGCACCTTCTATAAATCCACCAAATCCCTGCTAATATTAAAGCTAAAGCTCTTTGGTCTGTTGTAATATTTCCTAACATTTTTCTTAACTGTTTCAATTTTACCTGTTTTAACTGATAAGTCATAAGCAAAAATAGCTGCAATTACTACAAATCCTATCGGCATCCATGCCACTGCAAATCCTTCCTAAAAATTGATCCCAACAATTCCACCTACAGGCATTCTCCAAGATGGCACTAAAAACGATAAAACTACTGCAACTGCTAAACTTGAATACGCACTAATCGTTGGCGAAAATTTTAACACTGCTAACATAACTAAAAATAAAAATAATTGTAATAAACCGATTAAAAAAATAAACTCATTTTTCTAAAGTCCTTTCTCTATTAATATTTAATTTATATACTTAATTTATAACCCTTTTTCTCGTAAGTCCAACTCTTCCTCTTTCTTTATCAATTGAAAAATTTTTAACTTTTATAATTTGTCCAACAGACAATTCTTTTTGTTGGATCTGACACAAATTTATCGATATTTCATGAAATCTGAATCAAAAGCATCTCCTTTTATTCCTATATCAACAAATACTCCAAATTTAGCAACATTTCTTACAGTCCTTCAAGAATCATTCCTTCCGTTAAATCTTCCATTTTTAAAATGTCCGATCTCAATAACGGTTTTTCAAATTCATCCTTGGATCTCTTCTATCTTTTAATAATGCTCTGTAAACATCTTTTGCCGTTTGAGTCCAAAATCATTTTTCTTTATTATGCTTTCTAAATTTATTACCTTCAATTTTTGTCTAACTTCTAATAAATTATCTTTCAAATCATTAACATTACATCCTGCTGATTTTAAAATCGTTTCTGCTATGTGATATGATTCAGGGTGAATTATTGTGTTATCTAAAGATTTTTACTATTTGGTACAACAACAAATCCTGCCATTTGCTCAAACGCTTTATCTCCAAGACCTTTTACTTTTTTCAACTGTTTTCTGTCTTGAAAATCTCCATTTTCATGTCTATAATCAACTAAATTTTTAGCAACATTTTTCTTAATTCCCTGACACAAAACTTAATAAAAGCCCAAGATGCAGTATTTATATTTACTCCAACATTATTTACAACATGTTCTATTGTTTGCTCTAAAGTTTCATTTAATCTTTTTGATTTACATCGTGTTGATACATTTCCAACACCAATTGATTTTGGATCTATTTTTCACTAATTCAGCCATTGGATCTTGTACTCTTCTCGCTATTGAAATTGCACCTCTTGCCGTTACGTCTAAATCAGGAAACTCTTCAATCGCAAGTTTTGAAGCAGAATAAACTGATGCTCCAGCTTCACTTACTATCAAATACGACACTGCTTTTTTACTATCTCTTATAACATTTGCCACAAAACTCCCAGTTTCTCTTGAGCAGTACCATTTCCTATCACTATTATATCAACATCATATTTTACAATATAATCAAGTATCTTTTTCTTAGCTATCTCCAACTGTTTATCATTATGTACACCTTTCAACCAAAATACAAAAACATCATTTTGTTTCATAAAATCCATCTTTATTTATAATTACCATTTTACATCCAGTTCTATAACCAGGATCTAATCCCATCATAGTCTTTTTACTTAACGGCGGTTGTAATAAAAAGATTTCCCAAGTTTTCTGAGAAGATACCAATTCATCTTCTTCAGCTTTTCTGTGTAAATATTTCTAACTTCATTTTATTATTGAAGGATATGCAAGTCTATCTAATGCATCTTTTATTACTTCTTTATAAAAATTCTATTAAATTTTTATTTTTGAAAGTTTTCAAAATAAAGTTCATTATAAATTCTTCTGTTTTTCATCAATTTCAATATCAACTTTTTAAAATTTTCTCTTTTCTCCTCTATTTAAAGCTAATATTCTATTTGATGCTGCCTTACTAATACTTTCTGAATATTCATAATAATCTTGATATATTCCTTTTTCATCTTCAGCCTTATTTTTCTCTATTACTTTAGATGTAAGTATTCCGAATTTTGATAATCTTTCTCTTAAAAACTCTCTAATTTTAATATCTTCCGATATATTTTGTGCAATTATTAAATGCACACCTTCAGTGCACTTTCCATGTTTCTACTTCTTCCGTTAAATATTTTTCTGATTCTAATTTTTAACATTTCCATCGTAGTTTCTGTTTCTAACAAATATCGATAACGGCTCTAATCCTTGATCTTTAGCAATATCTGCTTTTGTTTTTCTTTTTCTTTTATACGGCAGATATAAATCTTCTACTTCTTGTAATTTTTATTGCATTTACAATACTTGTCTTTAACTCATCTGTCAATTTTCCTTGTTCTTCAATAAGTCTTAATACTTCTTCTTTTCTTTTTCTAAATTTCTAAAATAACTAACCTTTTTCAATAATTTCTCTAATTTGTTCTTCATCAAGATTTCCTGTTACTTCTTTTCTATAACGAGCAACAACGGCACTGTTGCTCCTTCATCAAAAAGTTTTTACAGTATTTTTCAATTTGAGACAATTTAAGATTTAACTCGGTCGCTACATAATTGTTTATATCCAAAACAAAATCCTCCATTAAATTTCTTTTTACTCTTTATTCTAACATAAATTTCCACAAAAATAAAAAGTATATTAAAAATTTTTCTATTTATGTTTACATAAATATTAATTATAAAAATTTTATTTTTGAATATTTATTAAAATTAAAAGATAAAAAATAACTAATATTAAAAAAATATTTGCAAAATAGTACTCTATTCTGTATAATATACTGATACAAATATGGAGGATTAAAAATGAGAAAAATTTATTTATTCAATTATTATGATGTTGTTTTTATATCTTGTGATATTCAAACTGCAAAAATCAATTTGATAAAGGAGATTATAGAGGAAGTGTAAAAACAACTGTAAAATATATTTCAAATGGTAAATATGCAAAATTAAAACCAGATCAAAAAGAAGAATTATTAAGTAGAGTTAGGATTATAGATAACTACTATAAAAATACAATTTCTAACTCAAATGACATGTAGTATATACAACATATTTATGATGGTTTTCTGCTATAAACTATATGTTAAATAGTGTTCCTGAACTTGGAAATGAATTAATTTATTTAAACAATAACAATGCAGACAATTTAATGATATGAACTAAATAAAAAATAGAATCTGTATTGAAAGAAAATATTTCATTAGATAATGTAGAAAAGAATAAAAATATATTTTATGATATGAAAAAGTTTAAATATATTAAATTCAAAAATACTTAAATGTTTATAAAAATATATCAAAAATTTAGCCGATACTTATTATATGTTATATCAAAATGAAATTAATAAAGAAATTAAATTAAAATATATAACTTTTTGTTTCAAATATCTATGCTGATTTTGATAATAATTATAAAAATAGTAAAATAATTTCTAATGCTTTAGAAAAGAAATTAATATAGAAAAAGGTAAAAAAGTTTTTGAATTAGGTAAAAATTTCTATTTCTATGGTAAATATGAAGAAGCAATAGAAGAATTTAAAAAGCTGTATTTTATTTGCAAAATTATTCAGAATATTATGATATGGTAAATGACGCAAAAGTTTATTTAGAAAATGCTACTTCTAAATTAAACGAAATTTTACGCTGAAAAATATTATACTTTAGCTAATGAAAGTGTAGCAAAAGGGTGATTACGAAAGTAGCAGAATATTATTATGCTGACAAATAAATATATACCTAATTATAAAAGGTAGTTATAATTTATCAAAACAATACGAAAAATAAACAATTAAATAAAAATAAGATATAGTTTATATGCAAATAATGAAACTCGTTTCAATTTTATAAAACAAACATTAGATAAAAATAATTTTGAATACAATCCATATAATGCCAACATATACCTTGAATACTATGAAGATAGTTTTCATACAACTCAACAAATGAGTAGTAGTGTTGTTAGAGAGGTATTAACAGTTCGTCCGTTTTTATCTTATGGTGGATATAAATATGAGGGAAAGATCTTGTATATGTTAATGAATACAATCTTTTCTTAGCAAATGATTTAGGTAAAGAAAAATGCTTAAATTAAATGAAAGAAATATAAATAGATCAATAGAAAATATCATTTATGATTTTATTTATAATATTTTTGAAAAACTAAATGTATAAATTTTAAATAAAAATAAAGATTTACTTTTATCAAAAATAAGGAGTAAATCTTTTTATATTCTTAATTTTATAAAAAATAAGAAGACTATCACTACAATTACTATATAGATAAAATATTTGATATAATACAACTAATAATTAATGAAAAGAGGAAAATAATGAGATTATCAAAAGCATTTTTGAAAAACATATAAAGAAGCTCCAAAAGAGGCAGAGGTTATAAGCCATCAATTAATGTTAAGAGCTCATGATCAGACAATTAACAAGAGAGTTTACAATTATTTGCCATTTGGTTTTAGAGTTTTGAAAATAGAAAATATAGTTAGAGAAGAAATGGATAAAGCTGGTGCACAAGAAATATTAATACCTGTATTACAACCTCTTCATTATGGGAAGAATCAGGAAGATGGTTTGCGTATGCTAGAATTAATGAGATTAAAAGATAGAAGCGGAGAGAGTTCGCTTTAGAGTCAACACACGAAGAAGTTGTAACTGATATTGTTAGAAATACAATAGATTCATACAAAAATTTACCTATAAATTTATACCAAATTCAAACTAAATTTAGAGATGAAATGAGACCGAGATTTGGACTTATGAGGTAGAGAATTTGTCATGAAAGATGCATACAGTTTCCATTTGACGAGACGAATCTTTAGATGAAGAATACAAAAATATAGAAAGAAACATATTGTAGAATATTAGAAAGATGTGGATTGGTGTTTAGAGCCGTTGAGCTGATACAGGGTCAATTGGAGGAGATAGCTCTCACGAGTTTTATGGTACTTGCCGAAAGTGGAGAGGACGATATTTTATATAGTGAAAATTCAGATTATGCAGCAAATGTAGAAAAACTTCAAGTATAATTGAATTAGTGGAAAGTACAGAAGACAAATTAGAAAAAGAATTGTTACTTTACACCAAATTGTAAAACAATCGAAGAAGTTGCAAAATTCTGTAATATTCCAGAATCTAAAAACAGTAAAAGCATTGTTATTAAAAGAGTTTTGGAAGATAAAACAAATTATTTTCTTAGTCTTAATTAGAGGAGACTTAAATGTAAATCCTATAAAAAGTTAAAAACTTAGTTAATGCACAAATGGAATTAGAAATGATGGACGAAGAAGAAATTAAAAAGTTTTTGGATTAGTAAAAAGTTTGTAGGTTCATTTGAGAAAAAGAAGGATTAACAGTAGTTTTAGATGAAACGGTTAAATATTTACGAAATGTAGTTGTTGGTGGAAACAAAGAAGATTATCATTACATAAATGTAAATATGGAAGATTTATACTATGACATTATAGGAAATGTTAGAGAAGCAAGAGAAGGAGATATGGCTCCTGATCAAAGTGGTGTATTGAAAATAGCGAGAGGAATTGAAGTTGGACATATTTTTAAATTAGGAGATAAATACTCAAAAGCTTTTAAATGCTACCGTTTTTAGATGAAAATGGAAAACAAAAAATAGTTAAAATGGGATGTTACGGAATGGGAGTTTCAAGAATAATGTCTGCAGCGATAGAACAAAAATAATGATGAATTCAGAATTATTTGGCCTAAAAGCGATAGCTCCTTATATTGCAAATGTTATAATTGCTAATATGAAAGATGAAACTCAAGTAAATGTAGCTGAAAAATTTATAATGAATTAAATGAAGCAGGAATAGATGTTGTTTTAGACGATAGAAATGAAAAGAGCAGGATTCAAATTTAAAGATGCTGAGTCTTATCAGTTTCCATTAAAAATAGTAGCTGGGAAAAATTCAGTTGATGGAATTGTAGAAATTAAAGACAGAAAATCTGGAGAAAGTGTAGAGTTAAAATAGAAAATATTTTTATCTTTTGTAAAAGAATTTTTAAATAAATAAAATTGGAGAAAGACATATAAACTTTTTATGTTAAAAATAGAATTATGAAGATAAAGATAATATATATTTAGCTATGATATTTTTATCTCTAAATATATTTTCAAAAATGAAACAAATAAAATTTTTGAAAAAGTATCAGTTGTTGAGAAAAATCTCAAGAAAAGAAAAAGATTATAATACCAGAACATTTAAAACCGGGAGATACAATTGGAATTATTGCTCACTGCAAATTATTCAAATGATAGTTCAAAATATAAATTGATTATTTGATTGAAAAAGGTTTTAACATTGTTTATGGAAAAAGTTTTTGGAAAATAGTTAGGTACGGCTTTGGGAGCGACAGACGATGTGAGCTGACGATATAAACGAAATGTTTTTCAAATAAAGATATAAAAAGCTATATTTGCAATAAGAGGTGGATATGGAACTATAAGAATTGTAGATAAATTAGATTACGAAAACATTAAAAGAAATCCTAAAAATTTTTTATGGGTTACAGCGATATAACGACATTGTTACTCAGCAATAAATGAAAAACTGGACTTGTTGCATATGCATGATTTCTATGACAGACAAACTTTAAAGATATTCCAATTGAAACAGAAAATTCTTTTGTTGATACTATTCTAAATAATAAAAGAATAAATTTATTAGATTATGAAAAAAGTTATTCTATTATGAAACAAGGTGCAGCAGAAGGAGAAATAATAGGAGAAATTTGTCTCTAATTGTTGCTAGTTTAGGGAACAAAAATATGAAATTAATACAGATAATAAAATTTTATTTTTAGAAGAAACTAATGAAAGCTACATATCGAATAGATAGAATGTTACAACAGTTAAAACTAGCAGGAAAACTTGACAAAAGTAAAAGGAGTTATATTAGGGATTTTAAAAATGCAAAACGAGGCAGAAAAAGATGATATGAGTTTTAGATGATGTATTTTTTGAAATATTTAAAAATATGAATATTCCAATTATAAAAACTTTTAAAATCTGGTCATATAGACCATTTTATAACCATACCTATTGGAGCAATTACAAAAATAAATACTTTTTAAAGATGAAATTATAATTGAACAACCATCAAAATAAATATAAATTTTTGAGGTAAAAATGACGATTATTTTTATTAATAACAACATTTATTTTTAGCGTAAATATATTAGCAGAAACTTCTGAAGAATTTTTAATAACGCGTTAGATTTTCATAAAATGAAAAATTATAAATTAGCAGAAAAAATATAAAGAAATCATACACTCTAAAAACAAGATTATAATACTGCATATAATTTGGCTATATTATACGAAACGATTAAAAATAATATGGAAGAGAAAAATATTTTAAAGAGCAATAAGACTTGGTGAAAAAGGCGTATTATAAGTTAGCTAATTTATACTCAAATATAGGGTCGCGAAAATGAGAATAAAGAATTATGAGCTATCAATTAAAGAAACAAAAATATAGATGCAATGTATAATTTGAGTTTAATTTTATATGGATAGAAATGATACAACAAATGCAATTAAATATTTTCAAATGGCACTCAAATTTAGGGAGATACCGAATCTAATGGCATGTTAGCTACTTTATATTTAGATGCAAATAATATTAAACTAGCAGAACAATATAATAATAAAGCTATACAAAGTGGGGTGAAAACATCTGACTATAACTTGGGAGTATTGTATGAGAAAAAGGTAATTATGCAAATGCGATCAAATATTTTTAGAACAAGATTTTTGCTCAAGGTGGATTAGCAAAAAAACTAAAAAGGAACATATTTTAAATTAGGAACTTATTATGAAAAATTAAATAATATGACTAAAGCTATAGAAAATTATAATAAAGCAATTTCTCAAGAATACGATATAGATGCAGCTCAAAATTTAATAGATATTTACCAAAAACAAAAATAATGAAATTAAAATAAACGAAGTGATTGCAAAATTCCCTGACATAAAAATATAGAACAAATTTATTACAATTTAGGAGTTACATTTGACATAATAAAGTACAAAGCGAAAAATATTATATATAATGGCTATTGAAAAAGGGAATAGCTTAAAAGCAATGAATAATTTAGCAATTTTATATTATGATAACTTTGATGAGCGATTAAATGGTATAAAAATTAGTAGATGAATGTTTAACCAAACAAGGTAAAAGCATTTAATATTGGATTAATTTATTCTCACAAGAAAATATACAGAAACATTAAAAATATTTTTGAAATTGCATATAAAGCACGATAAGCGAGCTTTATTTCACTTAGGAATGATTAATTACGATTTAGGTAATAAAGATTTAGGAATAAAAATATTTAAAAGCAAACAGCTCAAAATGGTGATAAAAGAGCTAAGTTGATGTTGAAGGTATGAAAAATAATAAAAAGCCTACTTTTTGTAGGCTATTTATACTAAAATTTATAAAATTAATTTTAAAAATCTTAATATAAAAATATTTTTATTAAATTTCTACCTCAATTTGTGTTTGTGGTTTTGATTTTAAACTTATAAATTCTTTCCATGCTTGTAATACTCTTTTGTATTCTTTTAATGAACAAGACCACTCTTGATATTCTGTATCATCTTTACAAATAAAAAGTTGCATCATTTTTGTCAATTTATGATAAAATAAAATTTCCATTCCAAGTCAAACTTTCTATTTTCACCATTTAAAAGATTTTTAACATCTTTATAAAAATCATCTAATACATTTATATGAACAAAATCTTCCATTATTGCTGATAATAAATATTTTTATAATTCGCTTTTCTCTCTGTACTTTCTTTAGTTTCATTCAGCTTTAAACTTTTATTTCTGAATATTGTGTTAATCCAAAAATCAACATCTTCATAGTATCCAAATAATATTTTCATAGCTCCTACCTCCTTTTAACGTATATCATCTTTGCTTTTTACAAATTAGATATATCAATATTTTTCTTGTGTCGTTAAAAATTCTTTTAATTTTTATCAATATTTCTTCTACTTTTCCTTTTTAGTTGTTTCAATATTCAAACATAATAACGGCTCATGTAGTGATAATCTTAATAAAAACCAATTTTTCTTTATCCACATTTACTCTTATTCCTTCATCAATTTGGTATTTCAAGTTCCCAATTTGAAACTGTTAATACATACTCTTTTTAAATCTTTAAGAATTTCATTCCCAATCTCTCTAAAAATTATCTATCTCTTTTATTTTTAAATCTTAATTCTTTTTCCTCTACAGGCTCTTTAATTTCATTTAAAACATCTGTAAAATTCACACCATTTTTACTTTTTACTAATTGAATTAATAATCTTGCAGCCATATAAGCTCCATCATCTAAGAAATAATTATCAACTAAATGCACGCGTGTCTCAGTTTTCTATCGCAAGTGGTGTGTAAATTCCTTGCTCATTTAATCTTTTTCAGCTTCATTTATTACATTTTATATCCTCTTTGGAATCTATGATGTTTTCCACCTCTTTTTCAATAAATTTTTAATTCAATAGAAGTTACTGAATCTGTAACTATTGTAGATTTAGGGTGTTTCTTTTTATAGTATTTCTGCCAATAACGCAATTAAATTATTTCTATTTATTTCTCTTCCTTCTTGATCAATAAATGCACTTCTATCTCCATCAGCATCAAATATTATTCCAAAATCAGCATTATGTATAAAACAGCTTGTTTTATTGATTCTATAGCTCCTTAGCTCAGGTTTGCACATGATTTGGAAAAAGTTCCATCAGGATCCAAAATTGACTTCCCTGTTATATCTCCTCTAATTTTGCTATAACATTTTCAGCTATAAATCCTGCTGCTCCATTTCCTGCATCTATAACTATTTTTAAGTTTTCAAGTGGTTTTTCACTCATTTTCAAGCTTGTTTTCTTATCAATTCTACTAAATATTTTGCATAATCATTAGCTAATTCTATTTCAATCCCTTTATCTTTCACTTCTATAAATTCAGGATTAGTTTTTGACAACTCTAAAAGTTCTACAACTTCCTCTTTTTCGAGTCCACCTTTTAATGAGAAAATTTTTAATCCATTATAATAACTCAGCAAATGACTAGCAGTTATCATAATTGCTCCATCTACTTTATAATCATCAAAAATTGTTGTCAGTAAATAGCTGATGGTGTTATTGTCATTTCACAATTATAAACATCTATTCCCATATACCAAAACATTTCTTATTCTTCCAGCAAATATAGTAGCTATTAATCTCGCATCATATCCTACTGCTATTTTTATTTTTCTATTTTCATTTCTTGCTTGTTTTCCACAATTTTCAATCCAAGTCCAAAACCTTTTTGCAATAAATTTTACTTCATCAACAGATAAATTTGTTCTCTATCTTCAAGATTTTGATACAATTCCCACGAATATCTGTTCCACTTATTAAATGCTTTAAATTCATAATAATCCCTCTTTCTTAGAAATTTATCTTGAAAATATTAATCGTCATTTGATAAAATTTCAAAAATTAAATAATATGCTACGTATATTTACATTACTTTTAATACTATTTTTATATTTATTAATTTTTAATTTATCTGCATCTATAATATTTTTAGAATAAAAGTATAATTTTACCTAAAATTTCAATACTTTTTCTCTATTTTTGTTTATATTCTTGATCAATTTTATTTACAATTAAAAATATCTCTGATTGTTTCATATATTATGCTTGTTTACATAAATATTCTATACTTTTAATATACTTAACAATATTTATTATTTTTCTTCTTCACTCTCTATATCTTCACTTTGTCTATTTTTAATATATTTTCTAAAAGCTATTTCATAATTTCTAATAATTCCCTCATATTCTAGTAAACTATAACCCAATTTTTCCATATTTTTTTAAATTTTTCTCATTTCCATCAAAAATAATACTCTTCTTTGCTTACTCCCAATTCTTTCATTCGTACTACTTTCTAAATAAAATTTTTACAGTTCTTGATTTTTATCGTAGAAAGTATATTCAATATTCGTGATAATAATATAAAATATACATTTTGAGGTGGTTCTTCCAATATTTTCAAAAGTGCATTTGATGACTCTTTTTCTTATTTGGTCTATTCCACTCAAAATCAAATATTTTAGGTGAATTATACTAGACTCTATCGCTGAATAAATTATCTGTCTAATTTCATCTATTTTTATATTTCCATTTTTCTTTATTAATAACTTCTATATCAGGATATTGAAATTCATTAATTTGTTTTATTTATTACTCTCTCTTCATCGTCAATATCTTTAGTCATTACTATTTTAGAAAATTCTAATGCGTAATACAATAAATCTACACGAGCATCTCCATAAAAATAAATAGCTCGCATCTTTTTATTTAAATCTATTTCTTTTTAAAATTAATTAATATTTCTTTACTTTTCATAGTTTAACCCATTTAATTTTCTCTCATTTGATGTTTTCAATAATTTTTATGTATCAAAAAGCAGCTCCTCCACCCAAAAACTACTGAATCTAACGGATTATTTGATAAGTATACTTTAATTCCTATCTTTTTTCCATTAAATCAATAAAGTTGTGAATTAACGAACCTCCACCTGTCATTGCAATTCCATTATCTAAAATATCAGCAGACAACTCCGGCGGACATGTTTTCTAATACTTCTTTTGTAGAATTTACAATTTTGATAAAGTGAATCTTCTATCGCATCATAAATTTCATTTGCATCAACATCTACCGTATTAGAGTATTCCTGTTTCCTAAATCTCTCCCTTTATTGCCATAACTTCTGGATTTGAAGATTTTTGTTGCTGTAGCTAATTCTTTTTATTTTCTCAGCAGTTCTATCTCCTATTAATAAATTATATTTTTCTTAATAAATCTAACTATATCGTCATCAAATTTATTTCCTGCAATTTTTATTGATTTACTTGCAATAATTTCATCTAATGATAAAATTGCAATATCAATGAGATCCTCCCCTATGTCTATTACCATATTTCCTTCTGGTTTGAGAAATATTTACTCCTGATCCAATAATTGCTGCTCTACCTTCTTCTATTATATATATTTTTTAGACTCCTTTTACAGCATCAAATAAAGCTTTTCTCTCAATACTTGTCACCTCTATCGGTACACAAATCATAACTTCTGGCTTAAAAAGTCCATTCCCATAAATTTTATATATGAAATGTGAAATCATTTCTTTCGTAGAATCAATATCTGCAATCCTCCATCTCTCAACGGTTTAATAAAGCTGAAATACTATCTGGAGTTTTACCCAACATTTCTCTCAACTTCTTTACCTACTGCAATAACTTTTCTTGTCTCTTGCCACTACTGATGGCTCATTTAATACTATTTTTTCTTTTTGTTTATCATAAATTAATATGTTTGCTGTCCCCAAATCTATTGATATACTTTTATTTATTCTAAATATTTTTAAAAACTAAACATTTTTATCTCCATTCTAAATTTCTTTATTTTATATGTATATCATACCAAATTTATAAATTTTATTCTACTTTTTAATAATATTTTACAAAAATTCTCTTTATTTTTGTTATGTGATAATAGATATGTGACAAAAATAAAAACATACCCTCCAACTTATTTTTAGTTTTTAGATATGTTTTTCATTTTATTAACATAAAACTTCTTCTATCGTTTTCTTTTGCAATTCTTTTCGTCCTGCTCTGAACTTACACCGCTTACTCCTAAACCTCCTATAAGTTTACCTTTATAAACGATTGGATATCCACCACCAAACAATACAATCTTATCTTTCATTAGTTGATCTAATCCTGGAAATTCATTTAAGTCAACTTTTGAACTTGGACAATTTAATGATAATGCAGTATATGCTTTTTATATGAAACATCAATACTCTACTACTATTCTTCGTCTTGTAATAAAATTAAATTTCCACCTTTATTTACAACTGATACAGTTACACTTAATCCTTCTTTAGTCGCTTTCTCAAAAGGCTTTTGCAACTAATTTTTCTGCCAATTCTAAATTTGTATCAAAATATTCTTTATTACATGATACTTCCACATTATTTTTCTTTTTGAAATATATTCCATCACTCTTTTCAATACTTCTTCATGTAATTCATCTTTTAAATCATTTTTACTCATTTTATCACTCATTTCTTGAGTTTTTCTTTTTCAATTTTTCTATAAAATCTTCTCTCTCTACAATTTTTCATCTATCTCGTTTTATATCTTTTAAAGGTATTCCTTTTTACAATTCTAGCTATATTACTTCCATAAGTTCTGTTCTCTTCTGGTATTTTCAAGGTCTTCTAATACAAATAATGGGCTTTTATCTTTTAATTTTTGAAAAAAATGAAAAATAGCTTTATTGTTTTGCTATTGCAATTCCAAGACTTAATTTAGATTTTCTTGCTTGTTCAAAAGCATATTTTATTAAAATATTGTCATCTACATTTTCATTATAGTTTGTATAATTTTATACTATAAAGAATTCCTTCTTCTTCAATTCCATACACAATATCTAATGCTCGTTTTTCATTTTCTTTATCTAAAAGAACTTCTATCATAATTTTTCTCTATTCTTGACATTATTTTTCATTTCCTATGTCTAGAGATAAGACCCGTTGCAACCGCATTTCTAGGCACTTCTGTACTACGAATATTTCCACGCCCTGCTACTATACCATAATGAGATAATCTGTCTGTTACAAATTCTGAAACTTCAAAGTCTAACGCTGAACCTCCTACTAATATTACGAAATGAATGTCTCTTATATTGTTTTGTCGGACTTATATATCTTAATGCTCTCTCAGCATTTTCCACAAATATTCTTTCTTTTGCACTTCTTCTAACAGCTTTAATTTTTTCAAGCGATTTGTCCACAGCTATCGGTTTCATACCTTCTGGTGACATAATGACTACTCTTGCAAACAAATGTGGATCTAATGGCTCATCAAAAAACTCAACTGCTCCATCCTCATGTCTTATATGGAATAAACTTTCTACTTTTGCCAACGGATATTTTTTGATTTCCTCTGCTAAATAAATATCTTCAAGTCCAAGTTCTTCATTTATAAGCATTGTAACCATATTTCCCGCTCCAGCCATATGAATAGATTTTATATTCCCATCTTTTATCCATCATTGAGCATCAGTTGATCCTGCTCCCATATCCACTATCGCCATTGGAAGTGTTGTTCCTGGAGTTGTCAAAGCTCCTGCTATTGCCATATCAGCTTCAACTCCACCTATTTCTACCTTTATACCTAACTCTTTTTCTAATTCTTCCGCTATAATAGACATCTGTAATCTATCAGATTTTACCATTGATGCTATTCAACTGCATTTTCCATTGAAAATTCATTTGCAAGTCCTCCTTTATACTCACAGGACTAAAAGTGTCTACAGCTAATAAGTCTTGTATGAAAATATCTGATATATTTTTCCTGTTAAAGCTAGCCATTGTATATCTTACTTTTTCAAAGCATTCCACCTACATTTGTTCCAGCTTCACCTCTTATATCTTCTATTTCTTTTACACTACTTATTGTTTCCATTATTTTGCTTACCATCTTCAATATTTTACACTTGCTTTTTTACCATCTTTTTCCATAAATTTCTATCTTACCTGCTGGAATTATTTTCTCTTCTACATCTCCTTCAGGTGTTTTTGATTACAACAGCCGATCTATTTCCCATTAAAGCTCTTGAAATTGGAACAACTTTTTGTTTCTTCAGGTGTTAAGTTAAAAAAATTTTAGCAATCCCGTATGGATTTGATAATTCTTCAATAACTTTTCCTACCGGAGCCACTTCCACTCCACATTGAACATTTAATGGTATTTTTCAATCATAACAACTTCATCTATTATAGGGATATTAAATTTTATTCTATTTTGAATTAACACTGCATCATCTTTTGTAATATTGCACCAGTGATTTTTATATTTTGCTCATAAGCATAATTAAAATCTCTTGCTACATCTTCAAAATCATAATTGTCTTGGTACTACAACTATGACATTTTTTTTATTTTTCACATTTCAATAAATCTTTAAAATGCACAGTTATTCCTGAACTAAGTCCAGCACCACTTGGAGTTTTTAGGATTATGACCTATCATTGTAGATTCTGTTATTATCGTTTCTGTAATTGTTTTCCATCGCAACATCTCCGATAACAGGAGCTCTTCATTTATTCTTTATTTTATCAATATCTTTTGTATTCTAATCCTATTTCTCTAAGCATATCATTTAATACTTGAAAAATTCCATGCTTATTTTGCGATGTTCCTTTTATACCTGTTGTACTAACTAAAGTACTCGTCAAAAATTCTACTTTTCAGAATCAATTTTTGCTAAAGCTCCTTCTGTTGTTAATTTCTATATCTATACCTACAACATATTTCATAACTGATCTCCTTAAAAATCAAGTATTCTTATAGCTTATAAATATGAGAACTACCGACCTTATATTTACTATTCAGTCAGTTTCTCATTTAAATATTTATCATAACATAAACTTTATAAACTATTCAGAATCTCTTAATTTTTCTTCTTTTCATATACATCAGCTCTTTCTCTAATAAATGCTGCATTTACTTTTTGCATTATATTTAGTTTCAATTTCATCAGCTATTTCTAATAATTCTGCTTTCGTGATCTGAATGGTCTTAACGCATTATAAATTTCTAATATTCTTGCGTCAGGTATTCTTGTTAATTCTCCGGCTCTTCTAAAGTTTCTTGCAATAGTCGGTCTTCCTGCTGACTCTGCTACTTGTGCTTGTAATTCCAATACTTCTGGTGTTATTTTAACATCCTCAATAGTTGTATTTCCATTCATAACACTTTCTAATGTTAAATCATCTAAACTTTTTATTTGTTGGAGTTTTAACTAGATCTTTTCTTTTTATTCCTAAAGGATATTGTGAGCATCTATTCCACTAGTCGTTTTTGGAGTAGATGATGTATTGTTACCCATACTTCCCAATATTTCTCTAACCAATTGCTCTAATTTTGCTTGATCCATATCCATAACTCTATCTCCTCACATTCCTAATATTTTATTTGTAATTCCCTAGGTTTCCCTTGGTATACAACATGTTCTGTTTCTTTTATATGTAATAATGCTGCTAACGCTTGGAATCTAGGTCTTACCATTTGATCATTTTTACAGGTACCGGAGTTGGAACCTCACCTTTCGCATATTTTGCTGCATTTTTCCTATCGCTCTATATGTTTCAAGATCTATCAATGGACATTGTGGGAATAATTCTAAGTTACTAAAGGTGGTAAATCAGCTTGGTGAATTACTGTTGTCCCTTTAGATTGAATTCCTATTCCTACTTTTGATCCACTTAATTTTGCTGCATCATTTGCTAAAATTGATACATCTGATGTACGAATAATTCTAACAAATCTAGCTTTTAATCCTTCTTCTTCAATTCCCGCTACCATTTCTCTTATTATTTTATAGTGTGGAACTTTTATTATTGATTCTTTTTGGTATATTCAAAAGCTGGTGCAAATCCTATTACTACTTCGTCTGCCGCTGTTCCAACTTCTAGACTTCTCCTATATCTGTCATTACTAATCTATTTTAATTCAGGCTTCATGAAAAGCTGGATCTTCTACTACATTATTTTTTTCTTTTTCAGTTGTTACTGTGCATCCACAGCTTGACTCTTTTTGAGACTTCACCTAAAACTTTAGCTATAAGAGCTTTTAGTTCTTTTCGTTAATGTTCATGTCATCCTCCCGTATTAACTTTAATTATAATTTACTTGGATCTACTGCTGCTGGTATTCTCTTAATTTCTTCCCATCTTTCTTCACTCATTTGGTATCCTGTTCCTGGCTAGCATAATCATTAACATCGTTTACAGCACTTATTACATTGAAGTTTTCATCTAATACAGCTGATGTATGTAAATAATCTCCTGCTACCTTTGTTTCAACATATTCAATATTTTTTTGTCTTCTTCTTTATAATCTGATCTATAAAGAGCTTTAACTACATCAATTCCTGTAATTCCTCTCTTCATCATATCTTCTGCTGCTTTTTAAGTCTTCTACAACATTTCTTGGGCATATCATTACTTCCATTTGCATAAGTTGCAGCTTCTACTTCTTCGTCTGTTATTTCTGGTAACCCTAATTCTCTAAATACAGCTTGTAATACTCTTGCCGCTTTTATTTCTTGCAGCTACTACATTTTCTTCAATTACTGGTTTTAATCCTGCATCAATTTTTAAGTCTCTTTGAATTACGTTCCAGTCATCAAAGTCTTCTGCATCCCAGTTTGATCCAGCAAATACGTTATCATAGTTTGGAGTTGCACTATATCCTGAACAAATAAAGTCTGTTCCTGGTGCCATTTGCATTAATGATCTTACAGATCTTCTTAAGTCAGAGTGTGTAAATGTTTGGTCATTACTTGACGCACATTCTAAGTCTAACATTGCCGCAAGTAAGTTTTCTCCTAATACGGCTCTAATTCCTCCAGGTACTGCTGATGGAACTCCTATACAACTTACTGATCCATTTTGAATTCCTTGTACTCCTGCACCTTTTGTTATATATAAACATCTAGACTTCTAAGTATAACATTGATTTACCTTCAGCGTATCCCATTTGAACTTCTGATCCAGTTCCTGAAGTAAATCTCATTTTTTAGTCCTCTTGACGCATAAGCTGAGCTAAGAATCCTTTGAGACCAAGGTGTATCGTCTCCATCTGTAAATACGTTTTCAGTTCCGTATACAGAAATTGTTTCAGCGTAACAAGTTAACCCTCTCATTCCTAAAGCTAATTCTGTTGCTTCTTCTAATGAACATTGAGTTAATACTCCACCTCTTCCAACTTGTGATCCAATTAATAAGCTTAAAGCATTGAACGGTGCATATCTCGCAATCCCTACTGTTGTTTCTTGTTCAGGGAATCCTCTCAACGCTGCTTCTGCTCCATCTGCTGCAATTTGAGCTGGATTATCTTTAATATTTGTAACGTGGCATTGGTTCATTGGAGTTCTTCTAGCTCATTTTTGCATTGCCATCATCATTTCTACTACATTCATATATCCTAATACTTCTACTGCTTTTTGCAGGCGTCATAGCTGTAGTTAATTTTACTAACTCTTTTTCTTGATACATTTTGGGTCACATAACATATTTGCTATTTTTGTGAATCCATTGCCATTACTTCATTAGCTTTTTCTATATTAATTGCATAATGTAATAAAAGTATCTATCGAATCAAACTCATCTCTTTTTGCCGTCTAATTCTACTATTTGACCATTTTCTATTTTTACACTTGGTTTTGGATCTTTAGAGCTGTTCATCGCAATAAATCCAACTTCTTCCCATTCTAATACAAAACCATCTTTATTTATCGGTCTATTTCTTAATGCTTCAAACCTTTTAGATTTCATTTAACTTCCTCCTCAACATGGATGTTCTTTGCTAAAAATTAGTTTTTGTAACTTTTTATTTCGTTACTTTTTTTATCCCATTATAAAAATATGGTTCTCCTGCACTTGCAGGTTTTATCTCCTAAAGCTCCAAGTAATTCTACTCCAACTTCTCTAGCTGCAATAATCGCTTGTTTTACTGCTCCTGAATCTCCACTTACACATAAAATTACTTCATTACTATATGCAGTTCCTTTTTGAAGGAAAGAATATCCCATAACTTCTACTGATGCAGCTTTTAACTGCTGTATCTGCTAACACTACACCTATAGCTGCTGGACTCGCTACAGTTATTCCAAATGCAGCTCCTGGTTTTGCTCCTAAAGCTTTAATTAATGCTTGACTTGCTCTTGCTGAATATTGGAATTCTAAATGTCCTCTTCATTTGCATAAACATCTCCAAAAATATTTGAGGTACTTCTAAACATGTTTCAACTGCTCTTCTTACATCAGAAACATCATCTGCTCAAATATAATTAATGAACCATGTCCACCTCCACCTTTTGTATCTCTTGGTAATTCTACTGAAACTATTTCTGCATTTGTAGCTTTTAACCAGCTTTCGTCTGCCGCAAATATTTGTGCTTTATGCTCCTGTTCTAGCTCAACTATTCCTATTGATCTATATTTTGTTTTCAACGCTCATTGATTTTTATTTTGTTCATCTACATTTTGCTATTACTAATCCTATTGTATCTCCTATCGCTGTTCCAACAAATTCAGTTACCATAATCTTCACCTCTTAAAATTTTTTTAATTTTAAACTAATTAGATATTCCTTTGCTAAATTCCACAACATAGCCGTTTTATATTTAGCATCTTACTTTTTCAATTTTATTTTTCTCATTTGTATTCCCAATATTTTTATAATTATAGTGTTTTGGTTTTGAAAGCTAAAAATTCCCAGTTTTCTAGCTTTTAATTACATAAAAATTCCTTACAAACTAAAAAAATAATAATGCTCAATAATTGCTCCTACAATCAATCTACTACTAACGGTATATATAGCATAATCCCAATCGCTTGTTCCTTTGTTAGGTATTGGTAATAATCGTGTATAAATCTTGGTGCTAAATCTCTTGCTGGATTTATGGCATATCCTGTAGGGTCACTAAAGCTTAACCCTATAGACCATACTATAATTCCAACTGTATAATATACAAATCCATCTGCAAATTTATTAAACACAGTTACTGCTAATATAACAAAAAAACTATTGTTGCTGTTGCTATTATTTCTGTAACCATATTCCAAAAATTTGTTTCTAATTGCTAGTCTATGTACAAAAGTTGCTAATATTAAACCAGGATCTTCTGTTTTATCATAATGTTGTTTATATGATAAATAAACTAATAATGATCCACATGCTGCTCCTAAAAAAATTGTCCCTGCTATATATACAGGTAATTTATCAAACGGCAACATCCCTGCAACTGCCAATGCTATAGAAAATGCTGGATTCATGTGCTCCACTTACACCACCTACCACATAACAAGCTATTGCTGTGCAAACGCCCAACCTGCTGTAATTACAATCCAGCAACTTTCCATTTCCTTTAGAATCTTTTAATAACACATTTGCTACTACTGCATTTCCTAAAAATCAATATTAATGTTCCTAAAAATTTCTGCTAGAAACAATGAAAAACATATACATCACTCCTTATTTTAAGAGTAAGATGCTTTAGATTATTATAATTGTAACTCTATTTTTAAAAGTCAATAAAAACATACAATCAAAAACTAATCAATCTTTTATATTGATTTTACTAGTTTCTCAATTGTATTAATTATTTTTAAAAACACTTTTTGGATAGCAATTAATAAATTTTGCCTAATTTTTCCATAAACATTTCTTGTACAACTTTATGTTCACCTAATCCTTTTAACTGAACTTCTACTTCATATCCTTTATTTTTCCAATACAGTCTTCCAGAATCTTCTTCATCTGAACCCATATCATTTCTCATGATCTCCTGCAACTATCATATACGGTTTTAAAAAGAATTTTTGAAATTTTTACCTTTCATCTTTTTCTAATACATCTTCTAATCTTATAGCCCCTTCAACTGTTCCTATAAAAATATTATTCTTTCCTTGTTCTTCATAAACTTTTTGTAATTTACTATAAGTTTCATCTGCTATATCTTCAGAGACCATGTCCCATAAATATTAAAACATCGTTCCCTAATGTATCATTTATTTCTTCATCATTTTACAACTCTCACAAAATCTTCATCATTTTTAAGTAAAGGCTCTGTAACTTCACTCACTTCATGATTTATTTTTTTGTTTTTGTACTCACTTCCTGGAATAATATGCAACGACATCGTAACTATTTCATTATATCCTTTTATTTTTTTAGTGCCTCAATTCCTTCTGAATGATCATTTATTTTTAAATTTTCTTTCTTTAAAAATTACTTTTCTAACAATATTTGAGTAAAATGCTCTTTCAACTTTATCTTCTCCATATTTTTCTTTTCACTAAATTTTTCTATAACTTCTATTGCTTTTTCTAGTATCTAAATAAGTCGTTCCAAAACTTGTTACTAATATCCTTTTGCCATATTTTTCCCTTTTCAATTTTTATTTTAACCCCCACCTTTTTTGGTAAACACAAATGATATTAAAAATAAAATTAAAAAGCCCACTTGATACTACTCAAATGGTCACTAAAAATTTGCTAACCATTCATCGTAGTTATCATAAATGCTAATAATTACGGGTAGCTATCTGACTTAGAATTTTACTTCATTACAGTTGCGAGACAGTGTAAGATTCGCACTTACTTTCCTACCTTTTTAGCCATGGGAATTGAGCTGGTCATAATTAGTTTTCTTATTTTTATTTTTCACATTACTATTGTAACTCTTTTTCTATTTTGTCAAGCAAAAATTATTTTTGATTTTATTATAATTTCTAAAAATTATTCAAAGTTTCTTTTTATTACTAATGCAACTGCTCAAATCCTTCTCCAAACACTTTTTACATCAGTTACCGTTACAAAAGCTGTCGAATCTTCTTCTTTCAAAAATTTTCTTAACGTTACAAACTGTGATTTTGTTAAAACTGTCATCAAAATATCTTTTCTCTTTTAGAATATCCCTGTACCTTCTAAAATTGTACATCCTCTATCCGATACTTCTAAAATGTAATTTAATACTTTCTCTTTTTGATTCGTTACTATCATAACTTGTTTATAAGAAATAAATCCTCCAATAAACACGTCCACTAAATATCCTGTTAAAAATACTGTTATTAATCCATAGTGCCAAATCCATATTAAATGCAAATATAGATAATACAGCTACAACTGCGTCAGCTATAAATAAACTCATTCCAATACTTATATGAAAATATTTACTCAATATCTTTCCAACTATTGTCGTTCCACCTGTTGATGCTTCATATAAAAAAATATTATTGTTGTTCCACCAGATAACAAAAACTTCCTATTACTGTCGCTAAAAACTAAATCATTTGTAATAACTACATTTCCAAAAACTTTCTAATATTGCCAAAAATATTGATAAAGTCCTGCAGCATAAATACTTTTTGTTCCAAATTCTCCGCTTATTAACACAAAGGCTATTAAAAATAATATAATATTCGATATAGTTACAATTAAACTACTTGAAATATGAAAAATACTACTTATAATTAAAGCTAATCCTGTTACTCCACCACTTGCTATTTTATTTGGGAAAAAAGAAAAATTGTAGTGCAAATGCCACCAAAAATGTCCCAAATGCGATAGCAAAATATTCAAAAATTGTTGTTCTATATTTTTCATCCTTCACTCCTAATCCTATTTTATTTCTGTCTTTTGAGTATAATGTTTATTTGTCTTCTTGTCAATAAAATCAACTTTTTATTTTATTACATAAAAATATATATACTTCTTGTAAAAGACTATAAAAAGATAATTAAACTAAAAATGTATTGAAATTACTAGTATTTCTATGATAAAAATATTATAATTTATAAAATAAATAACAAATAAATTATATATCTAGTAGGAGGAATAAGTATGAGTTTGAAAAATAATAAAATTGTAATGGAAGGATTGACATTTGATGATGTTTATTAATACCACAAGCATCAAACATTTTTACCTCACGAAGTTTCATTAAAAAACAAAAATTAACTAAAAATTAGAGTTAAATGTTCCTATACTAAGTGCTGCATGGCACACAGTTACTGAAAGCAAACTTAGCTATTGCCATAGCAAGAGAAGGAGGAATTGGTTTCATTCATAAAAATATGACTATTGAAAGACAAGCTGAAGAAGTTGCAAAAGTTAAAAAGATATGAGAGTGGAATGATTACACAACCAATCACTTTAGGTGCAAACGCTACATTAGAAGAAAGCACTTATTCTTATGAAAAAAATATAAAAATTTCTGGTTTACCTATCGTTGATGGAGAATCAAATTTAAAAGGGAATTATTACGAATAGAGATTTAAAGTATAGAAAACTTACTCTTTAAAAAGTTGAAGAGTTATGACTAAAGACAATTTAATTACAGCTTCTGTTGGGACGACTTTGGATGAGCAAAATCTATTTTACTAGAACATAGAATTGAAAAATTACCTATCGTTGAAGGTACGAAAATTAAAAAGGACTTATCACAATAAAAGACATTGACAACACTATAAATTATCCAAATGCTGCAAAGGATCATCAGGGAGACTTAGAGTAGGAGCCGCTGTTGGTGTAGGCGCTGATGCTATTAGAAGAGTTACTGCTCTTGTTGAGCTCGGAGTTGATATTATTACTGTTGATTCAGCTCACGCACATTCAGCTGGAGTTGTTAATAGAATTAAAGAAATCAGAGCTGAATTCCCTAGAATTAGGACATTATTGGAGAAACTTAGTTACAAAAGAAGCTGCTCTTGATTTAATTGAGGCAGGAGTTAATGCTGTAAAAGTAGGAGTGAGTCCCGGATCGATTTGTACTACTAGAGTTGTTGCAGGAGTTGGAGTTCCGCAAATTTCAGCTGTAATGGAAGTTGCAGAAGTTTGCCACGAAAAGGGAATTGGTGTTGTGCCGATGGAGGTATAAAAACTATCAGGAGATGTTGTAAAAGCTATTGCTGCGGGGAGCTGACTGCGTAATGCTTGGAGGAATGTTAGCTGGAACAGATGAAGCACCGGAGAAGAAGTTTTGATATAATGGTAGAAAATATAAAACTTACGCAGGAATGGGATCGCTTGCTGCTATGAAAAGAGGAAGTTCAGACAGATATTTTCAATTAGAATCAGCAACAGAAAAATTAGTGCCAGAAGGAATTGAATCAATGGTTCCACATAGAGGTGCTTTAAAAGATACAATTTATCAAATTTGTGGAGGACTTAGATCTGGAATGGGTTGTTGTGGAACTCCTACAATAGAAGACTTCAAAAGTTAAAGGTAAATTTGTTAAAAATTACAGGAGCTGGACTTGCTGAAAGTCACCACACGATGTTATAATTACAAAAGAGCTCCAAATTATAATAATTCAAAAATAAATTTATGAAAGTGAGAGTAAATGAAAAATATTAATTTTATTAATCATTACAATTTTTAGTACTTTAAGTTTTTCATATGAAGATTATTATAAAAAGTTTATACAATTAAAATTTCTAAAACAGAACTTTTTAAGACGTTAAATGTTACAGAAAAAACAAGCTAATAGTCTTTCCAATATTTTCAAATATTTTTCAAAAAAGCAAATAAAAATTGAAAAATAAATTTATAACATTTGAACAAAAAGAAAAATTAAATAAAAATTGAGAAAGAAAGATACGAACAAATTAAAAAGATTTTAACTCCTTCTCAATTATTAACTTTTAACGAATATACAAACCAAAAATTAGATTTTGAGGATAATAAAAATTAAAACTTTAATTGATGATTTAAATTTAACAAATTCACAAAAACTCTATTCAAAAATTTGAAAGAACTTTTAAAAGAAATTTAACTCAAAATGAATACAGAATTTTTATCTCTTCTGAATTTTTAATAAATATAATACTCTTAAAGAAAATAGAAATTCACAAATCAATGATATTTTAACCGATGAACAAAAACAAATTTTTACAATCATTTAATTATTAAAACAAAAATCCCTTTAACTCTTTTTGAGTTTGGGGATTTTAATTTAAAAATAAAAAGATTAATTTCTATATTTTATAAAAATTAATCTTTTTATTATATTAATTTAATGTATCAATATTTAACTTTCCCAGCCTCGTCTATCAAAGCTTTAAATATTTTATTTGCATCATCATGATGTTTATGCAACATTTCGGATGCCATTGTACTCCAACTAAAAAAATGGATAATTCATATTTTCTATGAGCTTCCACCACTCCATCTTTTAGCTCTAGCGGTTACTTTATACTCTTTTGGCAATGTCCTTTAATGCTTGATGATGAAACAGAATTTATCATTATTTCATTTTTCTCCAAAAATTTCATAAACTTTTGTGCCTTTTTTCATAATCGCTGTATGCGTTTTTAACTCAGGTGAATGATTTTGAGAATGTTTTATAATTTCTACCTCACTTTTATATACGATAAATCCTGATAAAGTGTCCCACCTTCAAAAACATTTATTATTTGACATCCACGACATATTCCCAATATAGGAATTTTTTTCTTTTTTTCTTCAGTAAGTAACATAAAATCATATTTGTCACGAATAGGCAAAACTTCTCCCTAGATTTTGTTTCGGCTCTTCCCATAATTATGAGGAAACACATCATGTCCCCCAGATAAAAATCAATCCGTCAACCATTGACATTTGTTCTATTATTGTTGCTTTATCTACAGTCATCGGTATTATTAAAGGTATTCCTCCATTTTTATAACTGCGTCTACATAATCTTTATTCACATAAATTTTTGGATATAGTGCAAAAAGCTCCACAATTATCTGAAGTTAAACTTGTTGATATTCCTATTATTGGTTTTTATCATATTTTCTCACTTTCTATTTTTAATTAAAAATCATTTCATTCTCCATGTACTTGGTGCAAATAATACTAACATCGGAAATATTTCCAATCTTCCCGCTAACATTGAAAAACTTAAAACTACTTTATTCAAATCTGATAATTCATAAAAAAACTAAATGTAGATTCAACTTTTTCTAATCCTGGTCCTATATTATTAAATGTTGCAGCTACAGCACTAAAAGCTGTTTTAAAATCATTTACTGTAAATGAAACTATCAACAACATTATAAAAAAATAAAAATCATATAAACTAAAAAAATAACTTAACATACTTTTTGTGTTTTTATCTATCGGTTTGTCTTCAAATTTTATAGTAATTTCTCTAAATGGATTTATCATTTGTTTTATTTCTATTGTGCCATTTTACTAACATAACTACCCTTGATATTTTAAGTCCTCCAGCTGTTGACCCTGCACATCCTCCAAAAACATAACTATTAGTATAATTACTTGTGAAAACATCAGCCATTTGTCAAAAATCTGCAGTTGAATATCCTGTTGTTGTTATTATTGATGAAATTGTAAAAACTATCTCTAAGTCCTTTCCCAAAACTTCCATAAGCTGTCATATATAAATTTATTGCTATTGTAATTATACTTATTCCAACTATCCAAAGATAATACTTTTAATTCTTCATTTTTAAAAACTCTTTAACTTTTTCCAATTAGAATAAAATAATAAATATTAAAATTAACTCAAAAAACTAGCATACCTATACCTAAAACTAACTCAATATATAAACTATTATAGGGTAATATACTTCCATTCCTTATTCCAAATCCCCCAGTTCCTGCCGTTTCCAAATGCAGTAATGTCGATTCAAACCAATCTAGTCCACCTAACATTAAAAAGTAATATCATTACAAATGTCATTACTAAATATATTTTATATAAAACTCTTGCAGTTGTTGATAATTTAGACACTAATTTCCCAAATACAGGTCATGGAACTTCTGCTTTCATCACATGAACCGTACTTGGCGAATTTTTTTGGAAAGACCACTAATGCTAGTACTAAAACTCCCATTCCTCCAACTAAATGTGTAAAAACTTCTCCAAAACAAATTAGAATGGCTTATCACATTAAGATCTGTAATAATACTTGATCCCGTCGTTGTAAATCCACTAACTATTTCAAAAAAGCATCTATAAATCTTGGGGATTTCTTTTGTTATAACAAATGGTAAAGCTCAAAAAATTGACATAGTTATCCAAGATAATGCAACTATTACAAATCCCTCTCTTCCAGATATTACCATATTTTTAGGAGTTTTTAAACGATAATATTCCTCCAATTATTAAAAGTAAAAATTACTTTTTAAATATGCCATTTTATATAAACTTGATTCTCCATAAATAAAAACTCACTATTAACGGCAAAATCATAAATCCTGCTTTCAAGAGATAATATACGACCCACTATAAATCCTATCATTCTTTTTATTCATAAGTTTTCCATATTTCCCTTCTATTTTAAAAATATCATCTATTTCTTCTATATGACCTTTAAGTGTTACAATCATAACTTTATCTTTTGCTTGTAATATGTCATCCCCACCCGGATATATTAATTCCTCGTTATTTCTTAAAATTGAGCCAATCAATAAATTTTCTTTTATTTTCAACTCTTTCAATGGAATACCAATTATTTTTACTTCCTTCCTCAATTTGAAAAATTATTGATTCTGCGTTTGTATTAAAATAATCTTCTTAAAGCATTCATTTTTGAACTTTTTTTACATTCATTTTACTTCTAACAACTCTTAATATTATTTCTGCAATTATGGTACTATCGATGAAAAAAACCTTGTTCTTCTAATATTTGGAGCAACATTGTCCCACTCAATTTTGTTAAAATTTTTACCTTTATTCAAACTTTTTGCAAATAATGAAACTACAATATTTTTCTTCATCACTATCTGTTAAAAGCTACTAACTGCATCATAGTCTTTTTATTCCTTGATTTATTAAAAATTCTTGATCTGATTCATTTCCTTTAATTACAAGGCTTGAGTATATTTTCTACTTAAACTTTCTACTCTTTTACTTCTTGATTCAATTATTTTTACATGTTTTCAATAATTTTTCTGTTAAATAATGCGGAATAATTCCCCACCTAGTATCATCACTGAATGTACAGGTTTCGTTTTTATATCCCATTCTATTATAAAACTCTGTTACTGATTCATTATTTCCTGTTATAAAAATATTATCATTTTCCTTAAATTTATAATCTCCCGTTGGAATAAATACTTTATCATACCTTTTTACTACACAAACAATAATTTTCCCCTTTATCGTTTTATTTATTTCTCTTAACGACATTCCAACTAATACACTTTCTGATTTCACTACATAGTCCAATTATATTTTGCCCTATTTGAAAAATGTATCTGCACTAATCGCATTTGGAAATTTAAGCTTTTTTTAATAATGCTTTTTGCCAGCTTCATCTTCAGGATTTATCATTAATGATATTCCTAATTCTTCCCTCACAAATTTAATATTTTTACTATATTCGGATTTCTAACTCTTGCAATTGTATATTTAGCTCAAGTTTTCCACCTATACTATGCCATTATATTTAATTCATCCGATTCAGTTACTGAAATAAAACATATCTGTATTTTTCAATTCCAAACTTCTATTAAATTTTCATGACTTGCTCCATTTCCTACAAGACCTGTAATATCATATTTTTCAATTATTCGTTCTATTTTTTCAATATCTTGTTCAATTAAAAATGACATCATTGTCTCCAGCAGATAATTCAGCACAAAGTTCTTCTCCTACAACTCCCGCTCCCACAATTATTATTTTTCATTCCATTTCCTCTTTTTATCTATAATTCATTTTTCATTTTCTAAATATCTTACTATATCTTTTTGCAAAATAAGTTATAATTGCTGTTGCTCCCGCTCTTTTAAATCCATACATTTGTCTCATAACAATTTTCTCTTCATCAATCCAACCATTTAACGCTGCTGCTTTAACCATACTATACTCACCTGAAACATTATAAGCAACGACAGGTATTTCAAAAATTTTTGTTTAACTTTTGTCATTATATCACTATAAGATAAAGCAGGTTTCACAATAATCATATCTGCCTTGCCTTATATCTTCCGCAACTTCAGGCAATACATCTATACTATTTTTAAAAATCCATTTTGATATGTTTTTCTATCACCAAATTTAGGTGCTGAATCTGCTGCATCTCTAAACATACTGCTAATAAGCAGATGAGATATTTTTACAGCATACGACATTAATATAATATTATAATATCCATTTTTCTAAAATTTCATTTTATTTTTCTATTCTTCCATCCATCATATCGCTAGGAACAATTATATCTACACCTGCTTTTTTGCATACGACAATGCAATTTTTACCCAATATTTCAAGTGTTTCATCATTTTTACATATCCATTTTCATCCAGCACACCACAATGTCCATGACTTGTATATTCACAGCAACAAACATCTCCAATTACTAAAATTTTTTTGGATAATTTTTCTTAATATATCTTATTGCCTGTTGAACAACACCGTTTTCATCATAACTTGATGTTGCACACTCATCTTTATGCTTTGGAATCCCAAACAATAAGACACTTTTTATTCCTAATTTTACTATTTCTTGCAATTCTTCATCTATTCTATCCATTGAAAATCTAAAAATACCAGGCATTGAGCTATTTCCGTTTTTTTATATTTTCACCTTCTTCTAAAAATAGGATAAAATTAAATCTTCTTTTTGTTAAATATACATCTTTCACTAAATTTCTCACTAAAACGCTATTTCTAAGTTTTCTATTCCTTTTTAAAACATAATTCCTCCAAACACATTATTTTTCTTTTTACAACACTATCTATTGTTTTTTTGAATTAAACTCTTCATAGCTCTACTTCTTTTACAACTTACTCCATTCGTAGAAATTGACACATGAAATTCCTCATTTTTAACAACAGCTCCAAACATTGCATTCATCGTTAATTTTGAAGATACATTATTAACTAATATTTTTCTTTTCATACATACTTTTGCCACTATTTCATTTAACTCCAAATCATTTGTAGCTGCAATAACAACAAAATAATCTTTTACTAAATTTAATATTTTTCTTCATCTTTTTCAACATTTTCATAAATAAATTTAACATCAATTCGATCTTTTTAATTCTTCGTCTACAATTTCTTTAGAATATATTGTTACATCTGCCCCATATTCAGACAATATTTTTGATTTTCTATTTTGCTAATTTTTCCACCACCTATTACTAACACTTTTTCATTTTCTAAATTTATATACAATGGAAAAACATAATTTACCTCCTAATTTTTTTATTTTTATAATTAATATTTTATCATTTTAATATTACAAAATAAATACTTTATTATTTTTATTATATCTTTTTTTATAGTTTTTCTATATTCTATTTACATAATCAACAAATACAAAAATCATCTTCTAATTTTATTATTTTAGAAATTGCACCATTATCAATTTTAACTTCAATATAAATCAATATTTCCAACTAAATAATGGCTTTAACAATATTTTTATTACACCCGCATGTGCAACTAACAATATGCCTTTTCTAGATACAAAATTTCTTCTAATTTTGATACAACCCTTTTTCTAATTCTTCCAGGCTTTCAGATCCTTCAACTTTAAAAGTTCTCCATTCAACTTTCATTCTTTTTACTTCTTCTGGGTAATTTTTCACATATTTCTTTATATGTTTTTCCTTCAAAAATCCCAAAATTTAACTCTTTTAAAAATCATCATCGTAATTTTATATTTATTTTTAGGCATTTCCAAAATATTTAAACTTTCTGTACACCTCTTCAACGGACTACAAAAATTTCATTAATTTCATCTATATTTTCTATTTTTCTCAAAGTCTTTTTACTTTTTCTAGTTGATTTTTCCTGTTTCATTAAGACTTGGATCTAAATGTCCAAAAATACAGATGATTTTTATTCATATCTGTTTCACCATGTCGTAATAAAATTACTTCCGTTTGTTTAAAATTATTCATCTCATCTCCTTTTTCTAAATAATTGTACCAACTAAAGTACAATCAAACCTGTCATTTCTAAACTTGCACCCATTGTATCGCCAGTAATTCCATCTATATACACAACCTGTCTAAAATAAAAAAATAAATAAAATTCAATTATTAACATTGCTATTCCTTTCAACATTCCTGAATTATAATAAACTAAAATCGTTAGTATTAATGTTAAAAATCATCGAAAATATTCCATCTTTTGCTTTTATTCATTCCAATTATTCCTGTACTCATCCCTTTATCTCGAGCATACACTCCAAATCCTGTATTTACAGAGGTTGACATTCTTGCAATTATTGGATACACAATCAAGCATCTCATATCTCCATGACTTATAATTTCTGCAATTAAAAATTAATTTTTGCTAAATAATAGAATATTAAAATAACTACTCCATTTTGTTCCAACTCTCGAGTCTTTCATTATTTCAAGTATTTTTATCTTTATCTCTGTAGCTAAAAGTCCATCAAAACTATCTGCTAATCCATCAACATGAATAAGACCAACTAATTTTTAATTCAAGTAATATTATTAATAATGAAATAATATACTTATTGTCTACATATTTATTTAAAATATTTGCTATTACAAAAATAATTAATCCTATAAAAATATCCTACCAACGGAAAATATTTTATTCCTTTTAGCAAGTTTTTTTCTTCCTATACTCGACATTTAATGGAACGTATATTCTTGTCATAAATTGTATTAAAAAGTACAATTTGATTTATTATATCTTTCATTTTTCCTTCTTTCTAATTTTTTTATACTAAATTATACTCTATTTTCTATATATTTTTCAATTTTTATTTTTTTATTAATTTAATAATTTAAAATTATGATTAACAAATACTTTTGATATATATTTCTTATACATTGTACCCAAAATTTGATTTATAATTTTTTGAGGGTATACTTATATTGATTTAGGAGATGATTATATGAGAAAAATTTTAGTTATAGCTACTATTTTTGAGACTTCAGTATCAGCATTTGCTGCTGGTCAAAAGTTCCTTATACTCACGAAGGGTTCTATTCAACTGAAAAACACAAAAAGCTGTTCACTTCGTATCTGTTGATGATATTAAAGAAAAGTTTAAAAGGACAAGAGATAAATTAATGTAAGTTTTGATATTGATGATACTTTATTGCATTCTAGTGGATACTTTAGATATGGTGTAGACTATTTCCAAATTCCTGGTGATTCAGAGGGAAAAATAAGTTATTTATATAACCAAAAATTCTGGGATTATGTGGCTGAAATGGGAGATGAACATTCAATTCCAAAACAATCAGCAGCAGATCTTATAAAAATGCACTTAGAAAGAGGAGATAAAAGTATTCTTTATTACAGGAAGAACAAAACATTCTAAAGATAAAAACTATACTTCTACAAAATTATCAAAAACATTACAAAGATTCTTTAATTTACCAGAAGAAGTTTATGTAGAATATACTGCCAGATACACCTACTGGTGGATACAAATATGATAAATCATTCTATATTAAAAACATGATGTTTCAATCCACTATGGAGATAGCGATGATGATATTTTTAGCAGCTAGAGAACTTGGAATTAGAGGAATTAGAGTTCAAAGAGCTTACAATTCAACTAACCCTCAAAAAAATGAACGGTGGTTACGGAGAGAAGTATTAATTAACTCAGCTTGGTAATTTGAATATAATTTTTAAATTAAAATATATTTTTATATAAAAAGGATTAAATTCTGTTTTTAGCAGAGATTAATCCTTTTTAATTTCTATTGTTTTAACGATATTAGTACTATATTTATAGTTTTTAAATTTCTTCACTATAAATATTAATCATAAAATTTTTAAATAACAAAAAAAGAACTAAATCTTATCAAATTGACATAGTTCTTCGAGATATCTAACTCTATATATTTTTATTTTTAGTGGTGCCTAGAAAAGGATTCGAACCTTCGACCCTGCGGGTATGAACCGCATGCTCTAGCCAACTGAGCTATCTAGGCATTTGGTGGCAGGGAGCTGGATTTGAACCAACGACCTTCGGGTTATGAGCCCGACGAGCTACCATGCTGCTCTATCCCGCGATATTTAAGTGGTGCCTCGAGTAGGGGTCGAACCGGCACGGTAATAATTACCACAGGATTTTTAAGTCCTGTGCGTCTACCATTTCGCCACCAAGGCATAAAACATTTACTGACAAAAGACATTATACTATAATTTTATTTTTGTCAACTTTTTTTAAAAAAATTTTATATTTTTGTAAATTGTAACTCAAAGTGTCATACTTTTTATGAAAATATATTTTTATCATATATTTCATTTGAACTTTTTCCATTAAATAATTTTTAGAATAATTATTCATGCAATCTTTTATTTCTTTTATCTTTGAACCATAATATTTTTCTTTTAATGATTCTCAATAATTATATCATACTATGAAATTTATTATGGTTCATTCTCATTTTTCATTCTACTTTATTTTTTTAATTTATAATTTTTTTCTATCATTTCTTGTAAGTATTTTTCGTGCTTTTTCTTTTTAATTCAGGATGTCTTAATCCAAACTCTATATTTGCAACAAACATTCCAAATTTATCTCCAGTATCATATCTCAAACCTTTTGAAATCATAGGCATAAAGTTTTTCTCCTGCATTTTTCATCTCCAAAAATAGCATCTGTTAATTGTATTTCTCCACCTTTCCCAGGTTTTGTATTTCTCAAATATTTAAAAATTTCTGGCTCTAACACATAACGACCTAAAGCAGCAAGTCTACTCAGTGCTTCATTTTATTGCTGGTTTTTCCACAAAATTTTCAACACTAACCGTTCTTCCGTCAATTCTATCTAAAGGCTCAATTATTCCATATTTATTTCAGCATTTTCCGGAACTTCTTGTACACCTAAAATTGTCCCACCTTTTAAATCTTCATATTTTTCAATTAACTGTTTTTGAAACAGGCTTTTCTCCACGTAAATGATCCGTATAAATAATATCATCTCCTAACCTACTACAAACGGCTCATTCCAACAAAAAGCTCAGCACATGAAATTGCATGTCCTAAAACCCTAAAGGTTTTTCTGTCTTACGTAATAAATATTTTGCTAATCTTGAAATATCATTTACTACTTTTAATAACTCATGTTTCCCATTTTCTTCCAATGTTTTTCCAACTCATAAGAATAATCAAAATGATTTTCTATTGAAGTTTTATTTCTTCCTGTTACAATCAATATCTCTTCAATTCCCGAATCCACCCAATTCTTCTACTAAATACTGTAACGCCGGCTTATCTACAATTACTAACATTTCTTTCGGTTGAGCTTTTTTGTTTGCCGGTAATACTCTTGTCCCTAATCCCGCTGCCGGTATTACAGCTTTTTCTTATTCTTTTCATATTTTCCTCCAAGTTAAAGACTTCCTTTTTATTAATTATACCATTTTTCTATAATTACATCTTTTAATTTTTATAAAATTTAATATTTTTATTATTTTTCCACTTCAAGCTGATTTTATTATTGCTTTCTAGTGAATATTTTTGGACTCACTCTAATTCATTTTTTTGCTTTTTGTACTATCTGCTACTAATATAGCTGGATCTCCTTCTCTTTTCCCAGATTTCAACTCTAAAATCTTTTTCCTGTTACTTCTTTTTACTTTTTCTATAATCTCTTTTTACAGTAAATCCTTCTCCACTTCCCAAATTATAGTTTTAAACTTTTATTTTCTTTAAACATTTCTTCCATTCCAAGAATAGTGCTTTTGCCAAATCATACACATGAACAAAATCTCTCCACACAAGTTCCGTCTTTTGTATTATAATCATCTCCAAAATATTTTTAATACTTTCCCTCTTACCACTTGCCTGTAATATTAACGGTATCAAGTGCGTTTCTGGAGTATGGCTTTCTCCTATAATTCCATCTTCGTCACTTCCACAAGCATTAAAGTATCTTAAAAATTACACTTTTTAATCCATACGCTTTATCATAATCTGCTAATATTTTTCTACCATCAATTTTTGTTTTGCCCATACGGATTTATCGGTAATTGCTCATGTGCCTCGTCAATTTTATCTTTCACCGGTTCTCCAAATGTTGCTGCTGTTGAACTAAATATAAAATATTTTACATTTGATTCTACCATTTGATCCAATAATCTTAAAACTCTTACAACATTATTATCATAATATTCAGAAGGTTTTTGTACAGACTCTCCTACTTCTATAAATGCAGCAAAAATGCATTACAGCTTCTATCTTCCTTCTTCAAACACTTCTTTTAACTTTTGCTCTATCTCCCAAATCTCCTTCAATAAATTTTACTCCCAAAAATGTCTGGTACTTCTCTGTATCCTTTTTGATAAATTATCATAAATTATTGGTGTATATCCACTTTTTTTCAATAAATTCACCGTGTGAACCAATATACCCTGCACCACCTATTATTAATATATTTTTCATATACAAACTCCTTTTTATTTATTTTTAATTTCCCAATACCCGTTTTTCCCCTTTCCTATATAATTTAATTCTGAAATTTGCTTTATTATTCTTGTTACTGTTTTCTCTGTTACCCCCAAACTTTTTACTATTAATTCTCAAGTAATTTTATTATTTTCTCCCGTGTTAATCAAAATATATTTTCCCTCTTTTTATTTTGATTTTTATTTTAATAACATTATATCAAAAAGACTAGCTCTAGTCTAGTCTTCATTATTTTTATCCTCCAAAATAATCCTTATTAACATCAAACTCCTGTTGTTTTGATCTTTATCTGATATCGTTAATTCTTCAGGTCTTATCCCAAATTCTTCAAATCTCCAATCAATATTAATAGTTTTATCTTTCCATAATATTCCGCTATCATATTCTGGAAAATATACATCTGTACATTTATATAAAAAACTCTGTATTATCTTCCAGCGTTAAAAATCTATGTGCAAATCCTTCTGGCACATAAAATATCGTTTTATTTTCTTCAGACAAAACTACTCCAAACCATTGACCAAAAGTTTCACTATCTTTTTCTCAAATCTACTGCTACATTATAAACTGAACCTTTTACAACTCTCACTAATTTTTCCTTGTACATTTTTGTTTTGAAAATGAAGTCCTCTTAACACTCCTTTTTAGACTTTGAATAATTATCTTGTACAAATTCCACTGTTAATCCATGTTCTTCAAATGATTTCTTATTATATGTCTCTAAAAATCCTCTCATCTCCAAATACTTTTGGCTGAATTATTACTAAATCTTTAATTGATGTTTTATTATTTCAAAATTATTCATTCACTTTTCCCCCATACATCTCATCATAATATTTTTGATAATCCCCAGATGCCACCTCTTGCACCCATTCTTGATTTTCCAAATACCATTTTTACTGTTTTTCTTATCCTGTTTCAAAATCAGTTTCTGAGATACCAACCAAAATCTTTAGCAATTTTACTAGGATCAATCGCATACGTATATCATGCCCCAATCTGTCTTGAACATAAGTTATCAAATCATAATTTGTATATTTTCTAAATCTGTTTTCAATACTTTTTATATTCATCATTTTTCACTATTTCATCTCTTAAAAATGTCAATAACTAATTTTTACAATATTAATATTTTGTTCTCATTAAATCCACCAATATTATAAACCTCTCTAATTTACCATTAATTACAACTAAGTCAATTCCCTTACAATGGTCTTCACATAAAAGCCAATCTCTTACGTTATTACCTTTCCCATAAACAGGTAATTTCTTACCTTCTAGTACATTTTCTCTCTCAAGTGTTCTTAATATAAATTTGGAATTTTATTTTTGAATTATATTTATTATCTTTATTTTTCCAGAATATAAGTACTTATTTTATTGTTTCTATTAGTTTTCTTTCAGTTTCACCTTCAACAAAAATAATGAAGTATTATTTTAATTACGCCTCCTCTAATTCATATATTAAATCAAGACAAGGCGCTGTATTAAAAACATCATTTTTATTGCTTCTTCAAAAAATATTATCCTCATCAATATATTCAGAGCATATACTACTTCAATTTTTATCTTTCTTCAAAAATGTAAAAACAATATAAAGGTAAGTCCATGGTCTAATATTTCTAAGTTATGAGTAGTAAAAAAATAGTTGAGTATTAGAGTTTTTAAAAAATCTATCATTAAACTTAAAATGACTTTTTCTATGTCACTATGAATATATGAAAATTTTTCATCCACAATAATAAAAAGCCATGAGTATTCTTTTTAATCGCACTAGTTATATGCTATATCTAAACCTACTTTTTGTACCACTGAGAGAATATTATTTTCTTTTATAAATTCTCTATCTTGGATTATTAAATCTTCTTCTTTTTTAAGTTAAAATATAGGCATTTTCTACTTCATCTAACTTTCTTACTTTTCTATTGATGAATGCAATGTTTTTAAAATATTTTCTAAAATTTTTTTATCCATAACTTTTTAGCTTTTTCTAAAACATTAGAATCCTTCTCAGGATATGTAAATAACCATCAGAGATTTTTCCTAGTTTTTCTAAAGAACTTTCTATAGTTTTATTCTCTAAATTTACTTTTTTCAAATTTATCTAAGGTAGTTTCATAGGAATCTTCTTCTAAAAAATATCTGCTTTTATATAAATCCAAATTTATTTTTCTTTTTCCTTCTCTTTTTTATATTTGAAGTTTACCCTGTATAAAATATTTTTTCATCTAAAATGAAATCTATAGAAAAACTCATTTCTTTTTTTAAATCTCTTATATATTGAGTAACCTTTGAAATTTCTTTTTATTAAAAATTAAAAAATTGCCATCATTGCTTTCCCAATAGAATGTTTTTCCAGTGGCATTTGCTCTAAAAGAATATTTTTTTATATTTAAAATTAGGTCTTCCTTTTAAAAATTCATTTTTATACTTGAATTTTTAATATTGTTTGAATATGAAAAATTTATTTTTAAAATCTTCAAAACTAAACAGATTATTTAACTCTAAGTTTAAAACTATCATATAATCCCTCTTATCTATATTTTTTTAAATTTAAATTATTTAGAATTCTTTTTAAATCTTCTTTTATTTAATTCATCTTTTTAAAGCTAAGTTCTTTTCATTAATTTTTCTTTTAATACTTTTTCAAACTTTTGATATCTTATTTCTCTAACTTTTTATTTCATCAACTCTACTATAGAATTCTTTCAAGCCTTTCATCATTTATCTTTAATTCTGATTTTTCATATTTTTCATAATAGGAAATATATTAGAAACTAAAATTTTGTCATCAACTGTCATTTCTTTAATATCCTTCAATCCATTTTAAATATAGAGTATAGTTTATATACCCACTTAATACTTTATCTTCTCCATAGTTGTTGATAACACTATCCATAAAATTTATGAATAGCTATTACCTTATCTTTTTCCCTTTCATATCTTTATAAATTTTTATTGTATATACTTTGTAATATCTCTATATTTTCTGGTAAAAATCATTAAACTTTTATCATCTAAAATTTCTTAAATTCATTTTATATCTTCTAACAGTTCTTCTCTACTTTTATAACCTTTCTCTAAAATCTTTCTTAAAAAGAGTCATACTCTTCATTTTAGAATCTTCTCCCTTCCTTTCAAATTCATCAATATATAAGTTAAGAGTAGGTCTAGAGATATTTAAAACATTTGACAATTCTACAAGTTTTACTTATTTTCTTTTTAATATATCTTTTATCTTCATGTTTAAATTATAGCAAAAATAATAAAAAAGTCAATTTTATAAAATTGTAAAATGTAAAATAATTTTTACAGAAAAATAAAAATATTTACATTTTTATAAAAATAGTGATATATATTATGTATTAACAAAATTTTATTTTTATACTATAGGTGATAGATTTATGGAGACTCTTTTAAACCTACTAAGTACATATGAATTATTCAATAATATTTTTCCTGGAATAATTTTTTTCATATTTTTCTGAACTTAGAAGTTATACTCTTGTTATAGAAATAGATATATATGAAAAACTATTTATCTACTATTTTATAGGTTTAATTATAAGTAGAATTGGTTCATTATTTTTAGAACCTTTTTCTTAAAATTAGAAAATTATAAAAGTTTGCAGATTATTCAAAATTTCTTTAAAAGCGAAGAAAATAATAATAAAATTTCATACATTTGTATTGGTTAATAATATGTACAGATCTTTTATAATTGTTTTTCTCTTTAATTTTCTTTATCTACTTTCACTTAATCTCTACAAAATAATTTTTATTTTTTAGTTTATTACCAAAATTACTAATGTATCATTATCTTTTCTTTTCTCATTTGTATTTTCTATATAAAACAAACTGAATATATAAGAAAAAGAGTTGAAAAATTTTTCAAATTAATAAGGAGTACAAAAATGAGATACGAAATTGATTTTATTGCTACAAAAGAAAAATAAAGCAATGCTGATGCTATATGTTTCGTTATGAAAAAGATGGTAATTTTATAAATGTTGTTTATGATGGTGGTTCTAAAGTACTTGCTAACAAATTGATTGAACATCTTGAAAAATTTTATTTTAAAAGATGAGTATTATCTAAAATAGACTACTTGATTTGTTCTCATCCAGATCAAGATCATGCTTTCTAGGTCTTATTGAAGTTATTGAAAAATTTAAATATAGGGTAAAATTATTATGAATATCCCATGGAATTACATTGATGATATTTGGGATAATGTTAATGATGGAAGAATATCAGAAGAGTCTTTAGAAAAACGTTTTAAAAGACTGATTATCCTTATGTTGCTAGAAATTGAAAAAGCTCGCAAAGGAAAAAGTATAGAAATCATTAAAGGTTTTTGAAGATAAAACGAAATTAATGAAAATTTAAAAATCTTATCACCTTCTAAAGATTTTTTATTGAGTTGTTGAAAAATCTACTGAATATTTAGATGAAAGTGATTATAAAAGTAATATTTATACTGAATCAGCTAAAAATATATTATCTAAATTTATAAATTGGATAAAAGATATGGGGATAAAGATTCTCTTAAAGAGATGTAGAAACAAGTGAAGAAAAATGAGATGTCTATTGTTCTCTTAGGAGATATGGAAGAGAAATAAAGTTCTTATTAACTGGTGATGTAGGTCTAAAAGGTCTAGAAAAAGCTATAGAAAAAGCTAATAAAATAGGGTGCTCCCTTTCAACAGAAGTCAATTTTATCAAATTCCTCATCCTGGAAGTAGACATAATTTAAGCCCTTCTATAATGAATAAAAATGGTTGGAAATATTGTGAGTGAAGAATTCAAACTAGAAAAAGTTGCTTATGCTTCTGTCGCTTATGAATCTGATTATCCAAGAAAAAGCAGTAACTAATGCTATTTTATTCGTAGAGGTGTTCAAGTTTATAAAGACTGATGGCTACACAATAACTCATAGCTCCTTAACGCTGAAAGAGCAGGATGGAGTCCTATTTCCAGAACTTTTCTTTTTAGTGAAAAGTGAGAGGGATTGGGATTAATAATATTTAAAGGATTAAATTAAATGGCAATAATTCACTTTTTAAATGTAAAAATAGTGATTGTACTTTTAATACAACACTCATCCGGGTCGTAATACTTTAGTGATATTTCAAATGAAAATGATATCAGCTCTCTCTGAGCTGAAAGTACTTTTAGAAAGTTTATCTCACAAGGCAATTTTAAACAAAAATTATACCCTGTTAATCCAATTAAATATCTTCAAAGATTTAGAGGATAAACCAAATAGATTTATTTTAACACATCCTGATATGGATCATATGGATGGAATTAGAAATTTATTTAATACTTTTAAAAGTTACTAATTTTTGGGGACACTAAAAAATAATAAAGTTATAGAAACTTTTAGTAATAATGGTAGCTATAAAAGAGACTGGGAATTTTAGTCAAGAAACTAGCTAAATTTAAATGTACTGTGTTACATCTGCTAGAAGTAAAAACTCGTTTTTAATAAAATTACAGGTCAAGGTTATGGTGATGGGCTATATATCCTCCCTACAATGATTTAATCCAAGAAGCTAATAATACTAAAGACTGTCAGATTGTTCATATGTAATCAGCTATATGATAAAAATGGAAAAAATTATTTTGCTGGAGATTCTAGGACTTGGGATTATATTTTTGTAGTAAATATAAAACTAGTTAGTACTATTGATGTTTTAGATATAGCACCTCATCATGGGAGAAAAATCTGAGGAAATGATAACTATCTGAGATATTTTAAAACCAAAATTAACTTTATTTGTAATGCAAATAGTGAGCATTTAGATTATAATTCATATGGAATAATCGAAAATGCTGCATTCATCACAAATAATCAAACAGGATCTATTATATTAGATACAAATGGAGAATGGTATTAATATTTTATAACCAATTATTTTTGCTATTTACACTTTGCACAACATGTAATGCTCGTATATAAAAACTATTTAAGTATATAGTACATGGCATTATTTTTCGAGCTGTAAAAAGAATAAAAATATGTGGAGACTAGTGGATTTAACTAAGAGCTAATAGATTGGAAGAATTTTAAGAAAATTTTTAAAGTGTCATTATATTAATTCGTGTAAAATCAGTATTACATTACAAAATATATTGGAATTTCGCAGGATTAATTTTGCACTTTAGAGTTTTATATGAAAGAAAACCCCTGATTTAAAAGATAGAAATTCATTACTTTTTAGAGAATATTCATATTTTGAGAATAGTATTCAAATGTTATTGATAATTGTGAAGACGAAAATGAAGGAATAGTTGAAAGAAGAAATATAGATAAGTTTGAAGTTTTATTGAGATAGAAGTTAATAAAATCAAAGTGTTGTTTTACTAAATGGTGTTTGAATGATTCTATTAATGCCATTTTAATAAATTGAGACAATGAAATTTCCTGATGCAAAATTAAATCGCTAAACATGAAAACCATGTAAAGGAAGTGGATTTCCCATCTGTCTCTATCTGATTTCTTTTATTAAAAATATCTTTGAAATATCCAAGACATGCTGCTTTCCAGAAGAAAACCATTCTTCAAAATTATTAAAAAGTTTGACTTTATTAAAGTTTAGCTCTCATAATATATATGAGGTGGAAAAGAAATATAGCATAAATATAACAAATCTCAGTAGTAATGCTATGGCTTTGCACAAAACGACTTTATAAGAAAGGAATCTTTGTATTTATGCAAATAATTCTCCATATCGACCTAAAATAAAGATGCATAGGTGCAGAACTTGTCCAGTGAGCACCTCACCGTATATGGAGATAAGAGCCGATATAAAGAGTCAACTGCTGTGGTAGGAAAACGAATGTACATGACACCACAGAACTGTGTACAGAGCAGCTCCCTGGCTATGGAAACAGGAAGAGTTATACTTCCTGCTCAGAAAGACAGAGGGCATTGTCCGCATCCTATACAGCTTACATAAGGAAACACCTCTGGCCAGGGTGCTGTGGACAGAAACGGTAGTGCTCAAACGAAGTGCGATGAGATAAGAAGAAAACCTCCTTGAGATAAGTCATTCACACAGATAGGGAAGGAAGAAAATGCGGCACTATCAAGCGTCATGAGAGGATGTCTCCTTACATGAGAGTTCGTGAGAAGATGGGCCTATGAGACTATATAGTCGTGGATGATACAAGGGGAATGCGGATAAAGAAAAGTACCAGCTGACAGTAGCATACATGATACAAACCATAGCATATGATAGATAGTTTTGAAGAGATGAGAGAAGCATCAACTATAAGAGAAATTTCTTGCTATGTCATAGAAAGAGAGAGCAGGTTCGGAATGGATTATGTTCATGCACAGTTCAGAATACAGGTGTACTCTTGTCGCCACATGCCCAGTAGCGCAGACAAATATCACGTCATAAGAGCAGGCGTGATCCGGGATAATAAGAGATGTGAGGATAAGATTGTCTCAATTCAGATACAGCACAGAGAATATACAGAAATACTGGAAGCTTTCAGTTAGCAAAGAATCCAGATTGCACAGTTCAGTCCCTTTACAGAAGAAGAGTGATAAAGAAACTAAAGAATCACTCAGAGATATGTGCAGAGGTCATGCGGATCTTAGAACAAAAATAGTATATTTGAAATAAAGGATGTCACCTATATTCGCTATGAACTGAAGAGCTGATAAGAACTGAAAGAATCGGAACAGCGAATATCTGGTTAGAACAGTTATCAAACTGGGAGTAAATAATATACAAAAATATAATATAAATAATGGATTTGATTTGAAGGGAAAAATAACAAAGATAGTAATAAAGGCTATCTTACGGGATAAGAAAATTCGACAACACCTTGAGCTTATTCAGCTTAGAATTTCTTAGGTTACTCGAACTTTTTCCACCCTACTCTTGACAAAGAGCCTAAAAATTAAGTTTTAATTGAAATAATACCTTCTTGAATTAATATACCTTTTTGAAATTGCGTAAATTTTGAATATCCAAATGCAGTTCTTTTATTGATTTAATTTTTATTATTTAAGCCTTTCTATTACTCCATTAGTAATATTAGTTTCAACATATCACATATCTTCATATTTTTTAGAGTTTTAATACAACTCTCATTTTATCAGAAATTTTTTCTTTACTTCCCAAGATATTTTTCTACTATTCCTTTAAATCTTTAAAATTATTATGTTTTAATCGCTTGAATAATATCTTGATATATATTAAAAATTAATTTCTAATTCAGGTATCTTTTATCAAGGAGATAATCCACTTTATCCTTTTACCACCTAATTTGTACTTAAAACTTTGACAGTGAGTAGCTTTTATTTCATAAGGTCAGGGAATATTTTAATAATAACTTCAAAATATCTTCAATTTCTCTTTTTAAAGAAGGATCTTGAATAGAGTTCATAATATATATTCTAGTTTGATTAAATGCTCTACTAATAAGATTGACAATGTGAAACTTATCTAAAACTAGCTTTCTCCATTAGGAAGATGGATTTAACTAAGCTAATATATAGAAGCATACATATCCAGCACAAAATATATTTCACATTGTTCTGAAACTTTAAAGAAAATCTTGAAAAATATTCTTAAAGAGAACGAAGTCTTCTATTTTCCACTATATCGATAATGCTCTTACTTTTGAAATTCAGCAAAAACAAAAGACATAGCGCTATCAATATTTTTTAACAGTTTAAAATTCATCAATACAAATAGTTTCTGGTCGTGTTCTCTATTAACCTTAAAACTAGAATAGCAATTGTCCATAATTCTTTGTGTACAGAGAGGATAGAAATACTATATCCTTTAGCAATAGATGTAAGAGAAGCATGAAGTTCGAGCGCGATAGTATATTTGGGATTATTAGATATACTAGAGTAGTACTAACAACATTAGTAGTGGAAGGTGGAAAAGTACAATCTTTTACAAATATACTTTCGAGTAAAGCTCGAGTTCAATATTGTAATTCTGATAAAGAATATATTAACTTTATTGAATTCTTGAACCATTTTAACAATATTTTGAGAGTTGCTAATGTGGACAAGCACAGTGATTAGATTTGACAATTCTTTAAAACTTTGGGCTCTTTATCACCAGTGTGGAAAGTTCAGAAAAGCTCCGTGTGGAAATTCTAAGCTGAATAAGCTTTTAAAGGTTGTCGAATTTCCTTTCATCCGTAAGTATAGCCTTTTATTACTTTTCTTTTATCTTGTTATTTTCCCTTCAACAAATCCATTATTTTATATTAGTATTTCTTGTATATTATTTATTTCTTTTTCCCAGTTTGATGACGATTTCCCCTAACTGGCATTACATTCGACTCTTGATTCTTTCAGTCTCCTCTTTACTTCAGTTTCTTTCAGTTCATAACTGGAATATAGTGACATCCTTTTATTTCAAAATATACTAAAAAATGTTTCCTAAGATCATAAGCCTCTGAAAATATCTCTGAAAGATTCTTTAGTTTCTTTATCCTCTTCTTCTGTAAAGGACTGAACGTACTGTCTGGATTCTTTGCTATTAGCTTCCAGTATTTCTTATATTCTCTGTACTTTGTATCTGAATTGAATAATCTTATCCTCACATCTCTTATTATCCAGTTTGCCTGCCTTATGACATGATATTTGTCTGCCACAATATCAGCATGTGGAAGACAAGAGTACACTGTATTCCTGAACTGCATGAACATATCCATTCCAACCTTTTTTATACTCTCTTTATGACATAGCAGAAATTTTCTTATAGTTGATGCTTTCCTATCTTTCAAAATATCTATCAAGATATGGTTTGTATCATATATTGCCAGCTGGTACTTTTCTTTATCTGCATTCCCCTTAAATTCATCAAGGTATATAGTTTCATAGTCTATCTTCTTATGGGGAACTTCAATATTATGAAATATCCTCATGACGGTTGATATGCTCGTATTTTCTTCCCTTCCTATCTGTGTGAATGACTTCATCTCAGAGAAATCTTTCTTCTTATCTCATCCTTTTACTCGTTTTGAAAATGCTACAATTTCTGTCCACAATACCTATTGAGGAAGTCTTTCTTTTATTACATATAGGACAGACATACCTCTGTTTTTCTATATGAAGTATAACTTTCCTGTTTCCATAGCTAAGGCTTCTTACTGTAACAGTTCTGTAGTTATGTATATTCATTTTTCTACCACAGCAGTTATTCCTTTATATCAGCTCTTATTCCATATACATGGTAGGTGTCACAGATAAGTTCTACTATTTTTACATCTTTTATTTTAGGTCTGAATGTGAAAATTATTTTTGCATAAATACAAATTCCTTTCTTATGTTGTTTTGGCAAAAACATAATACTACGAATTTGTTATTTATGCTATTTTTATATTCTTTTTCCACCACCATATATATTATAGAGTCTTTTTATGCAATAATGAATTTTAGTAATAATAAAAAGAGAATTTTTCTAAGTTTTTATTCTCAAAAATTCTCTTAATTTTTGCTAAGTCATAGTCTAAACTTTTTTTCACCAATACTATTTGACTTAAATAAGCATAAAATATTAAATAACATAAATCATAAAAATCTTTTTAAATATTTATTATCTTTTTCTAAAAAACTCCTTAATGTAATACTTTTTCAGAGCATTTTCTTGAAAAATAAGATTCTATAGTATTTTTAATATTTCTCTATATTCATTTTGATTTAGTGATTTTTAAAATAGCATTCTCTATCTCTTTTTCAGTAGAACCACAATCTATAATAGTTTCTCCTTTAGCTCTTCCTAATTGACGATTTCCTATATTTATTGTTGCTACTTTTAATGAAGAATTTCTATTATACCTGAAGAAGTTTCCTATTAGACCTTCTGAATATTTTAAAAGTGAAAAAAATATTCAAAATTTTTGAAAGTGAAAATAAATCTTTTATAATTATTTTTCTTTTACAAATTTTTCTATTATTTCTTGAATTTTATCTGCTACCTGTATCTGAGTTAGAGCCTATAAAGACAAAACTATATTTATTTTTAAATTTAGATAATGCCTTCTATTAAATTATTCTGTTTGTTCTTCTAAAGAAACATCAGAAATAGTTTCAGGATGAAATAAAAACAACATAGTAAGGTCTTTCTATTTTTCCCTAATTTGTTCTCTAACTCTTCTTTACTTAATAATTTTTATTTCTAAAACATTATTTACTCCAAGAGAACCTAAATTAAAAAAACTGTTGTAGGATTTTCTCCTAGTTGAATTACTCTTTTTCTATATTCTTCAGTTGCTACTAAATGTAACTTACTCATTTTTGTTATAGAATGTCTTATAAATTCATCATAATTTCCTAATGTTTTTCTCCTCCATGAAGATGAATTATTGGAATATTATAAAAAGCTGCAGCAATAGCAACAGGTAATATTTCATATCTGTCACCTAAAAAGAATTAGTGCATCATAGTCATTATCTTTAAAATATTTTTGAAAATTCTTCCATTCCTATACTCATTGAATGTAATACTTCATAATTATTTTTATTTGAAATTTCTATATCTATAGCTATTTTTAAAATCTTTTTCTACCTCTTTATATGTTTCACCATATTCTTTAGCTAAATGCATACCAGTAATAACAATATCTAATGATATTTCTTTATCTGTATCTAATTTTTTAACAATCTTCTCATTATTCCATATTCGGCTCTTGAACCAGTAACATATAAAAGTTTTTTCATATTATTATATTTCCTTTTCTAAAAATCTTTTCTAATATCTTGTAACCTTCTTCATTAAAATGAGAGCCCATCATATGTATATTCTAATTTTAAATTCTTAAAATCATCTGTCATATACTTATTTGACTTCAATATATTTTATTGATTCATCAAGATTATTCTTTAAATATTCATTTAATTTAAAAATTTCTTCTTTATTTCTATCCATTCTAAAAAGCAACTGAAGGAATTTCTATAAAATAAATTTTTGTGTTTTTATTTATTTTTCAATAAACTTTCAATCAATTTATTTATATTATTTAAAAATATCTTCAAAAATTTAAAGATTTATCTATAATATCATTAGTTCCTAGTCATTATCACTGTTTTATTTGCTATATGTTTTTTATTTTATTTTCATTTAATATATATTCTTGATATTGTTTTGTACTTATTCCTGCAATTCCTAAATTTGCTACTAAATTATTATTTAATTTTTCTATTTTCCAATTATCAAAAAGTGAATTACCTATTAATGTAATATCACATTTTTATTACTAAATAAATTATTTTTGTTCTACTCTATTCTTTTATAGCTTTTTTTAAATTTTCGTCTTTATTTCTTTTTGTTAAAATTGATATTGCTACTTCAAAAATCTAAAGGTTCATCTATATCTATAGAATCTTCTCTTATTCATAATATAAGCTAACGATTTTTTCTCCAAAAAATGCTTTTTGTTTTAAATATTCTTTCTACTTTTCCAACAAAAAAATAGCTCCGTTTGGGTGATATTCTTCATATTTTTGTCTAGCTATAATTACTATAATCAATATTATATTCTTTTAAACTTGAATCATTATCTACTGGTTTTAATTAAAAGACTAGATATCTCACTCTTTTGAATAGATACTAAAAATTAAAGTTATTATAATTTTTCAAATAGCTCTAGACTTTCTTTTATATGATTTTTCATTTCTAAAAGGAGAAGTTACTTGTAATAAAACAAAAATAATCAACTGGTGTTTCTATTTTCTTTAATACATCTTCTATTACAACAAAACTGCTAGCTTTATCATTTGAAAGTTCTTCACTTCTCATAAATACTTCAGCTCCAAATTTTTCTACTATATATTTATATTCTAATGAATCTGTTGAAACTATTACTCTTTCAAATTCTTCACTCTTTAAAAGCTGCCTCTATTGTATAAGCTATTAAAAGGCTTGTTTCCTAATATTAATATATTTTTTTATTCGGTAGACCTTTTGAGCCAGATCTAGCTGGAATTATAGCAATTTTTCTTCATAATTATTCTCCTTGCATTTCAAAAATGAGAATCTTTTATAAGCTCATCTTCATTAAAATTTTTCTTCAGATACTTTTCCTAAAATTTTCATACCAATGTATTGGACTTATTCCATTTCCTGGTCTTTTTTTACCGTTATATTATCTAATGTAAAAATATCTCCTTTTTTTATTTTTTTCTTTGCAACAATGGATTTTCTAGCTACTATTTTATTTTTCTTTCTGAAGAAGTTACAATTTTTATCTCTTTTTCCTAAAGATTTTTCAACCACTCTTATTCCCTCACAAAGTAATTTTAGTTCATCTGGTGTAACAGAAGCTTTATGGTCTGGTCATTCAAAATTTTTATCCAATGTAAAATGTTTCTCAATAAAGTTTATTCCATAAATAACTGAAGCTACTCCATCAAAATATCCTTGAGAATGATCTGAAAAATCCTATTTTATATTCAGGAAATTTTTCCATTAAATATGGAATTGCTTCCTAAATTTACATCTTCATAAGGAGTTGGATATTCAGTATTACAATGTAGTATTGTTATTTTATCTTTTTGATACTCCATTATCCTCTAGTACTTTTAATGACCATTTTATTTCTTCAATTGTTGCCATTCCTGTTGAGATTACTATCTCCTTATTTGGAATATCTGCTCTTGCTATCTTTTTCTAAATATGGTAAGTTTGTTATTTCTCCAGAAGGAATTTTCCATATTTTTTTGTTTATTTTCTATTAAAAAAATCTATAGAATCAAAAATCAAATGGAGTTGAAAAAACTTCTAATCCTAAGCTTTTTGCATATTCCTCAAGTTTTCTAAACTTATCATAAGGTAATTCTAATGTCATTTCTAACTGTGAATCAGCTGTTCCTGTTGTAACTTTTTGATATTCAGCTTTTGGCGCAATTTTTGAAATTAATAAATCAGCCTTAAAAGTTTGAAATTTTACTGCATCTACACCACATTTTTACTTCTTCCACCATTGCAAGTTTTGGATCTCCATTATGATTACATCCTATTTCCTGCAACTATAAATACTCTTTTTCATTTTATTCTCCCTTTATTACTCTTCCTGGAACTCCAACAACAGTAGTATTTTTCTTTGACATCTTTTATTATCACAGTTCCTGAACCAATTATTGCTCCATCACCTATTGTCAACTGACCATTTACAACTGAAGAACTCCCAATAAAACATCCTTTTCCTATTTTTGTATCACCATTAACTGCAGTATTAGTGGATACATTCGAATTATCTCCAACAGAAGTTCCATGTTCTAGTAAAGCTTTTTGTATTTACTATGATATTATTTCCTAATATAACATCACTATTAACTATTGCTAATTTACCTATAAATATTCCTTTTCCTATTCTTATATTTTTTTAGAAACTATTGCTGATTTATCTATAACATTTATAATTTCCAAACCTTTTTCTAATATTTTATTATACCAATTAGTTCTTTTTATTATCACCTATACATACAAAAAGCAAAACTCTTGCGATATAAAATTATCTAAAGAACTTCCTAGTATACTATAACCTAAGTGTTTACCTTTTTATATCATCAATAAAGCCTACTATTTCATATTTATCAAGTTCAAGAGAATCTATTACAGATTTTTGCATAACCTCCTGCTCCTATTAAAATTATCATAATTCTTCATTTCCTTTTTCAGTGCTAGTTTTTATAGTTTTTAATGCATATTTTTAAATAAAAATGGATTTAAAGATTTTTAATTGTATCCATGCTTGTTCTCTATATTCTTTTATAAAGAAATCTAAGAAAAATAAAGTTATAAAATGGGTTATTGAAGTAGATAGTGCAGCTCAATAACTCCATATATATTTATAAAAATATAATTTAATATAATATTAATTATAATTCCACTAAATGTTTTATAAAAATGTTATATTCTTTATAGTCACATGAGTTGTTTGTAATGCTCCATTAGCTTTAAAAATTACTGAAATAGTTAAAATAATATAAGTTGGTATAGATAATATATATTCATCTGAAAATATCTTTAAAAAAATAAAAATATTAACAACAATTACTGACAATATAGATAAGAATAAATAAAGCTGAGTCACTATAATATTTATCTTTAAATAAAAATTATAATATTCTTCATAATTTTTTATACAACTCTATCATCTTAGGGAAATATCGATACTTGAATTGGTGGTATTAAGATTACTAATACCTGCATTAAGTTTATTGCTATTGAATAAATTCCTACTTCCCTATTACCTAGCATAGAACCTAACATTATTTTTATCAGTTTGAGTATATATCAAGAATCCAATAAAAACTTAACCAAAGAAAAACTTTCTTTTATTATATTTTTATCAAAAATTTAGACTAAAAGTTAATTTTATTTTTTTCTTGTTTTAAATATATTACTTTATACATATATTTTAAAAATAACTAGTCTTAAAAACTTCCTAAACATCTTACTATTGGAATTATTAGGATAGAGTAGCCTAATATAACAAAAATATATTGCAATGTATAACTTAATAATTTTTATAAGATTATTTAATATAACTAAATTTTTGAGTTAAGTTTATAATCAAAAGTATAGCTCAATACCTTGTGTACCTGTTATTAAAAATTATCAATACATATAAATATTAAAGTTATAATTGAGGTAATTTTAAAAATAATTCCTAAAATTATAGTAAATATAAGAATTAAAAAGTGCCATAAAATTCCTAAAAATATTAACATTATATACAATAATGTTAAATTTATATTCTTGAAAAAAATTTTTTTATTACTCTGTCATTTTAATAGTTCAAACAATATTGAAGAAAATGCAACTATACTCATTGCATAGTTATACATTCCAAAAGATTCACTACCATAATAATTTGCAATTTTTCACTCCTATTAAAAATTGAAGTATTAAAATAAAAACTTTATCAAAGATAACCAACATATTTTTTTAAGACTTTATTACTCATTTTTCACTCATTTTTATTAAAAATTTATTTCTCACCATAATATGATCCATACTTCCAAATAAAAATCTTTTCATTTATTTCCGTTCCATAAAAATCTATATTTTCTCTTTTAGCTATTCCAAATACAGCACTGGAAAAATATAGTTATCACTTTTTCAGGTTCTATGTTAAATATTTTTAAATAGTTCAACTGGAAAATACTCATCTAGTATCTCTACTTCAGGAAAAATATTTCTATAATTCAATTTTTCTCTTGGATGAACTTTTATTACTACATATTTTTAAATCATAATTAGATAATATTTTTACTATATATTTCAATTTTTTTCTTTTTCACTTAAAGTTCCATCTTCTGATAATGGTTGTGTCAACAATAAATATTTTTTTGATTTTATTCTTTTTCAGTTTCTCCAAATTAATATCAAAAATTTAAAATTCTTTATTTCTTTCTTCTATTGTTTTTCATCCCATAATTTTTAAACCTACTATTTCTACTTTCTTTTTATAGAGGCTGGTATTTTCACCTAATCCTGTTAAGTATATTTTTCTACACTTTTATCTTCACCACTAAAAATTATAAAATGGGTTTTCTAATCTTATCACTCTTTTTAATCGTTTTAAAAAGTTTTTTTCTTCTTCTCTAATTTTATAACTCCATGTTCCATCTTCTATTAGATATGTTTTTCTTTTTATAAAAAAATATGGCATCATCATATCTTCACCATACAAACAGTAATTAGAGTTTCCTAAAAATTCTCATTTTTAATAAATAAAAAATAAGTTGAACTTTTCTATATAAAATAAAATTAAATGTTTTTGTAACTTAAATCTCTGTATTTATAAATCTTTATTTTCCCCATTTTTATAAATTTTATCATACAATGGTTCATCTAAAATAAAAATACTTTCTTCCCAATTATTATCTATTAATAGATATACTATATATACACTATTTTCTAAAACTATTTTTCATACTATCCTTCCTATAACTTTTTATTATGTATGTTTTATTAAAGATATTCTTTAATTTTAATAAATATAAAAATATTTTTTTAAAGTGCATTTATATAAACTTTTCAAAATTAATAAAAAATATATCTCTTTGAAAACGAAAATTGTAAATCTTTTAAAAACATAATCATATTTTAAAAATTTCATTTTTCAATAATTTATAATCTTCTTTTGATGTATCCCTATTTGAAAATATCTTTTATTGTAGAAAAACCGTATTATTTGATATTCCTTAAACTCATATAATTGGTCTTCTAGTATCTTAATTTATCTAAATAATGTAACATATCTAAGTCCCTTATGTTAAACTTTTTAGAAGTCATCACTGAATTTTTTTCTCATTATATAGTAAAAATATATGTCAGATGTATAATATATTTCCTTTTCATTATTTAATAATATTAGTCTTATTTGAAAATCTAAATCTTCTCCTATTTTTAACTCTTCATTAAATTTTATATTTTTTTAAAGAGTCTCTTCTTACTATCAAAGAACATATTGATTGTGGTATTTCTAATTTGAAATATTTTTTTAAAAATTCTTTTTGAAGTGTATAGTCCTTCAAATTCTTTATTTGCTATATACATCCTCTTTTTGTATCTTTTTATTACCTTATATCCAAATGAAAATACCCCTATACTTTTTGATTAAAACTTTATCAGCTTCTTCAAATAAGGTATTTTTATTTTCATCGTCAGCATCTAGAAAAATATATATATTCCCCTTTTGCTATATCTATCCTCTATTTCTTGTGTAAGAAACTCCTTTATTAGGTTGTGTAAAAACTTTTATTCTATCATCTGTTTCTTTTTAGATTATTTAAAATTGCTAACGTACTATCTTTTGAGCCATCGTCAATCAAAATTATTTCAAAAATCTTTATATGTTTGATTTAATACTGTTTTTACTGTACTTTCTATATATTTTTCTACATTATAACAAGGAATTATAACTGAAAAAATTTCATATATTCATACCTCTTTTTATAATTTGACTTAGTTTGTTCCAAAATGAATCAATACTTTATATTTATTTTAATATTTCATTAATAAATACACATAACAAAAATTACAATAATTGTTTTCAAAAAATTAATTATATAGCTCTTTTCAAAATTAATACTAAGAGGTTTTAATATAAATATAATTATTAATTCTTGAAAACAGTAAATCTCCAAAGAGTTTTTCCTATATAGACAAAAAGCATCATATACTTTTTTTACTTTTATTAATGTATATATCTTATAAAAATACTAATAAAAATAAAAATACTACCTATTAAGCCAGCACTTATTCTAAACACATCAATATATAATTGATATTGTGTACTTACACCTAACTTTGTTTTTAAAAAATATTTAATCCTGAGACATATATATAGTAATTTTCTTGAAATAAAAATAATAATGAAGCAAATAGTAAAGTAACTAAGCTTAAAATAAAAATTATACTTTTTCTCTACTTCTTTTAATATTTTTCTTGATGTTTTGCAAAGAAATACCCTCCTATCAAAAAATGGATATAAAAATAAAATAGTTGAAGTTCCCATATAAAAAACTACATTAGGAATAATTAAAGAAAAATAAAAATATAATTACTATATACTTTCATACTGTCTTTAAAAATATTTTTAACTATAAATATTATTATTGAAAAACATAAAATACTGTGTAAAAACCAAAATCCATCTAATATTGTAAAAATTAAATGAAAAAATTTAAATAATATTGTTTCTTCTAAAAAATTTTCCATATAGAAAAATATCTGTATATTCAAATGCTATTATTGGAGGTAACAAGTGCTTTATTTTTGTTATTCCAGTCTTCATACTATATTTTTCAACAGAAAAGTATAAAAAAATATCCACTTATTAATGCAAATAAAGGCATATGAAAAGAATATATAAATTTATAAACAAAAATCATTTAAGAATATTTTTCTATAAATTTTATTCAACTCCATTTTCTATACAATGTCCTAATATTACTAAAAATATTGTAATCCCTTTTATTATATCCAAAAATTCATTTCTTTTTTTCAAATTCTCCTCCCTAACATAATATAAAAATTTTTATTATTTTTGTTAAAAATTAAACTTATATGGAAGATAGCTATAAACATTCCTATATGGATGTACTGAATACAACTCTCTCTCATAAAAATATGTTTCCATATAAAGGAAAAACATAAATAATAAAATCTTAATATTTCTTTTTCGATTAATAGTATTAGTGCAAATAAGACTGCAGTATAAATTATAAAAAAATATCAGATATTCTACTTGCTAGTAAAGGTTGGGTAGAAAAAAATTATATATACAATAATCTCATAAAAAGAAAAAATTAATTATGTATATATGCTTTTTATTAAGTCTTAAAATTTTATTTTTATATAGTAATATCAAGCTTAAAACAACTATTTTATTTAATAAAAATAATGGTGTTAACCCGTAATCTAATCCTTCTCCTTTATTTTTCTAAATAAAAATATATTACTTTTTAAGAATGGATTATAAAATCCTAAATTTACATAAAGAACTGTTATTATTGTTTCTCAACCCTATTAGTTGACCTACTACTATAGATCCTAAAAATATCATCAACATATATATTTTTATATTTTTGAAGATATTAAAGCTATTGGTAATATAATACTTTTTATGAAATAAACTAGCTAATAAAATAAAAACAAAATACTTATATTTCTCATCAGTATATAAATATTTTTAATGCATAAAAATGCTATCAAAATTGCTAATCCTTGTCTATAAGTTGATAATATAATCCCATTAAGGATACTATTTCAAATAATAAAAATATTTTTAGTTTTCACAAAAAGATTATTCCTTTATATAAAAATAAATCATTAGTAGACTCATGACTGCAACTAATATTTGAAAATTTCCAAATTGTTGTTTTATAAAAAGATTTAAATAGACATATCCTTTCTCTAAATATTCTAAATTTTTCTTTCAGCAAATTAAAGATTTCTCTATAGCTAAAGTAATCTGGTCACACTTCATACCTACACGCTATTAAAACCAATAAAATAAATATTATCATTTTTTAAAATATAAATTACTTATTCTTTTTGAAAATTTTCTATAAAAACTAGAATTAACAAAATAATATAAAATATATTATAGTATTCATTCTTCTCCTTAAACTTCATCCAGACCTTTTTATTTTTCTTAATATTTTTAAATATATAAATTTTTCTTAAAAATTTGGCATTAATCTGACACTAACTTTTCAAACAAACATTTTTTCCAAAATCCTAATTTATTTATAATTCTAATTTTTAAATATTCTTTTTGTAACTTCATTCAGCTTTTATATATTTCCAACCGCCACGTCTTTTATAAGTATTGTCATCTACCCTAAAAGTATACTAGTTCTTCTGGTATGTTTACAAATTTAGCACCTATGTTATACATTCTTGCCCATAAGTAAGAATCTTCATTTAAAAAAATATTTCTTGATAATTTTCCGAACTTCTAAAACTTTTTGATTTCCTTAAAAATAACAGAAGGATGATTTACTGGATCTCTGTATTTTATATAGTTATCTATATTATTTATAGGAGCATCTTTTTACAAATTTTATTTGTTATTTCATCAATAAACTCTGTCATAAAAGTTCCTAATATATCTGTATCTGAGTTTTTCTTTATATATTCAATTTGTTTTTAAACCTTTCTGGATATGCTATATCATCTGTATCCATTCTTGCAATCCATTCATATGTACAATGTAATACACCTTCTTTTTAAAAGCATTTCCTAGTCCTGAATTTTTCTAATTTAACTATTTTTAATATCCCTTTTAATTTATCTAACTGATGATTAATTTCAGCATATAATTCTTGAGTTAGATTGCATCTTCAACTAAAACTATCTCATCAGGCTTTAATGTTTGATCATCATAGATACTTTTTAATGATAATTCTAAATTCTTCCTTTTTCTTTAGAATATACTGAAAAGTAGAACTGAAAATTTTAAATTTTCACTCATTTCCCACCTCTTTTAAATTAATTTCTTTATATATTCACAAATATACTTTATATCATCTTCTGTCAAAAAAATCATGAAGCGGTAAAGAGATTTCATTTTTATATTGATTATAAGCATTAGGATAATCTTCTATTTTAAATCCTAAATTTTTTTATATGCTGTTAAAAGTGGTAATGGTTGAAAAATGCACATTTGTTGCTATATCATTTTCTCCTAATTTTGCAATAACTTCATTTCTTGTTTCTTCATTTTTGATTTTTTTAATCTTATCATATACAGGTGTTTACAACTTTTTTTATATTATTTTTAAAAATAGGTAATTCTATTGTATTTGTTAAGTCTCCTAGATACTTTTCATAGTAAGATACTAGTTCTTCTTTTTCTTTAAAATTTCTCCATCGTATCTTTGAGTTGCACTAATCCAATAGGAAGCCATTATGTCTGTCATATTACATTTATATCCCAGCATAACTATATCATATTTCCAAGCACCTGCTTTTAGTTTTTGCTAATGCATCTTTATTTTGACCATGTAATGCTAATAACATCAAATTTTTATAAATTTCCTCATTATCAAAAATTTTCTGAAAGATTCCAAGTTAAAAGCTCCCCCTTCAGCAGTTGTCAAAATTTTTTATTGCATGAAACGAAAAATGAAGTTATATCTGCTACACTTCCTATTTTCTTATTTTTATAACTACTTCCAAAACGAATAGGTAGCATCTGCTAAAAACTAATATTCTTCCTAGTTTTTTCTTGATAAGTTCCCTTTTTAGGATTAAATATATATCTTTTTCAACTATTTCTAAAATTTCTGAATAATCTGCTGGAAAACCACCAATATCTACTGGAATTATAGCTTTTTGTTTTTAGGTGTAATTAATTTTTTCAATTTCTTTAGAATCTATATTAAATTCTCCATCTTTTACATCAGCAAGTACTATCTTTTTGCTCCACAATGATAAATAACGCTTGCTGAGGCTGTATAAGTATAAGCTGATGTTATAACTTCATCTCCTTCTCCTATATCAAATAGTCTTAAAGCTAATTCCATTGCAGCTGTTGCTGAATTAAGAGCTACTGCTTTTTGTACCACAATATTTTTGCTATTTCTTCTTCAAATTTTTGTTTTTAGATCCTGTTGTAATCCACCCAGATCTTAATGTATCTACTACTTATTTATTTCTCTATCTGTTATATCAGGTGGAGAAAAAGTAATTTTTCTTTTTCCATGTAGTTCTCATCTCCTCATTTATTTTTAAGATTTTTTATAGTCAATAAGATTATTTTTTTATATCTGTTAGTATTGAAATTTCAGATAAATATTTTTGTTCAATTCTATTTTTCTAGGCATAATCTTCTCATATATGCTTTTTCTGGATCCGTTTCATTAGCTAAAAATATCATTTTCATTTGAAAACTCTATTGAAGCATAGTCAGTAATTCCTGCTCTTACTTTTAAAATTTCTTTTTGTTCTTTTGTATACATATTACATATTTAGGAACTTCTGGTCTTGGTACAACTAAGCTCATATCTCCAACAAAAAACATTTATTAATTGAGGTATTTCATCAAGTTTGTACTTCCTTAAAAAAAGCTCCTACTTTTGTTATTCTATCATCTTTTCCTACTGTTATCTGACTAAATTTATCCGAATCTTTTTCATTGTTCTATACTTTAATATTTTAAATTCTTTTCCCCATTTTTTTGTAACTCTTATTTGTTTTAAAAAGCACCTCTCTTTTGAGTCTAATTTTTACTAATATTGAAATAATTAACATCAAAGGCGATAATATTATTAAACCTAATACTGAGATAAATATATCAAATATTCTTTTTAAAATCATTTTTATCTACTTTCTATTTTTCGATTAAACTTTCTTTTTATACTTTTCATAATTAATCATAAATTCTTTAAAACATTATATACCCAATAGCTACTACAAAACTAAAAACTACTCCTGCTAATAATATTTTTGCCAATCCATCTTTATCTGTAATTATTAAAGAACTATTTTTGAATTATATTATCTAATGTTTTTAGATGCTACAATTTGATCTATTCCACTTATTTCTTTTTGATGTTCTTTCATATAAAGACTGTTGAAAATCTTTTTCTGACATTAATAACGGCTCTTTCATTTTTACTAAATAATCTAAATTTTTCTGCTGAAGTATTTGTCTTTCTTGCTTCTCTTTCAGCTAAAAACAACTGTTTGTTTTTATTTCTTCTAATTTAGTTGATATTTCTTTATTTAATTTTATAGAATTACTTTGTTCTACTATACTATCTAATTTCCTACAACTTCATCATTTAATATTTTTAAAGTATATTTCAGCTATTTTCTCTGTTATATTTGATTTTTCAAAGCTATTATAGATAATTTATAATTTTCTGGTTTTCTTTATCTTGTTCTACTTTTTATCCTTTTAGAAATAAATTTTACCTTTTCTTCAACTCTATTTATTGGAGTTACCTTTATTTTACTAAAACTCTCTTTCAATTCTTTTATTTCTAAAAACTTATCTATGTACTCTTCAGATTGAACTATAATTTGTGGATTAAATTTTTATAACTTATTCCATTTATTTTCATAATATTCTAATTTTTATCAAATTGATCATAATTAACACTAAATTCTTGTTTTCCTAATTCTTTTCTATTATAATTTTTAATCCTAAAGCTAATCCAAAACTTAAAACAAAACCAATAACTAATATTTTTTATTAATTGTTTTTTTTATATTTTAATACCATTTCTAACATTTCATATAAACTTAACTCTTCCTCTTCAATATGTCTTTTCTTCCATGCTTATTACTAAAATACCTTTCTTTTAATATTTCACTTCTTTATATGATACAACTACTTTTTCATTATTTCTTTATTTTTCTATCTACTTCTATTACAACTTTTTCAAGTTCCTTGTAGTATTCTATCATATTTTTATCATCATTTCCAATTTTTGTTATAAATATTTTTGATTTTTCTGTTTTTATAGCGTTATTTACATCATAAAGAAGCTCTTCATACAATTTTTCTCCAGGTCTTAATCCCGTTATTTCTATTTGAATATCCGCACCAGACAATTTAATCATATTCTCTGCTAATTCATATATTTTAACTGGTTCTCCCATATCTATGAATATTTCTCCACCTTTCCCAATCGAGTCCAGCTTCCATCACAAGTTGTGCTGCTTCTGGGATTGTCATAAAATATCTCGTTATCTCTTTATGCGTTACTGTTAAATTTTTTTATTTTTCTTCAATTAATTTTTAAATATTGGAATTACAGAGCCATTACTTCCTAAGACATTTCCCAAAACCTTACTGCCATATATTTTGTTTTTCTGATTTTTATTAAAATCTTCTATTATTATTCTACAGACTCTTTTTGTTGCACCCATTATATTTGTAGGATTTACTGCTTTATCTGTTGAAATTAATATCATTTTTCTACTTCATATTTATTTGCACATTCCGCAATATTTTTGTTCCAAATATATTGTTTTTACTGCTTCCCTCTGGATTATGCTCCATTAAAGGTACATGTTTATGTGCTGCGGCATGAAATACTATTTGAGGATTATATTGTTTTAAATAACATTGATAATTTTTCTTTTTCCCTAATATTACATATTTCTGATACAATTCAAGATTTTGATATTTTCTTTTTAATTCTAATTCTAAAAATATAAATCATTTTTCATTTACATCAATACAAATCAATTTAGCTGGATTATATTTAGCAACTTGCAGTACTAATTCGGATCCTATCTTCTAGCTCCACCTGTTATAAACAAAACTTTTTCCTTCTATTAATTCTCGTATATTTTTCTGTATTTACTAAAACTTCATCTCTTCCTAATAAATCTTCTATTTTTACCTCTTTTAATTCTAAATCTGAAGTTGAACTATTCACCATTTCTGATATAGAAGGTAATATTTTTATTTTTATTTTTTTCATTTATATCTTTAATTTTATTTACAATTTTTCAATTCTATTTAAAGATGGTATTGCTATTATCATTTCTTGTATTTCTGTATTTTTATCACCTCTTCTAATTTTTCCTGTCTCTAAAACTTCTATATCATAAAATGTAAGTACTCTTTTTCTCTTATCATCATCTATAAATCCTATTATTTCATATGGAAATTTTCTATTTATAATCGATTCTCTAGCTATTACTGTTCCTGCATTTCCAGCCCCATATATTAATACCTTTTTCTTATCTTCACCCGTATATTTCCATGACACCCTAGTATTTATTTAATTTAAATAAATATCTAAAAATAAATTGTATAAATATTGAAAAAACATTCCCTAATCCAAGAACTAAAACATTAACATCTACTATATTCAATATTTTAAAAACAAAAATATCAAAAACAAAACCAAATTAACAACTATCAGTTTTGAAATATCTATTATATTTGTATAAGCTCAACTTTTCTATTCATTTTTGATAAATAATAAATTATCAAAAATACTATTACATAACTTATTGTATATTTTGCCCTATTGTTTGTATTCCAATCTAAATCATACCTAAAAAATAGAGATAAAATCATTCCTCCCCAAACAGATATAATATCTAAAAATAATTTTATTTTATTTCGTTCATTTTAAAACTTTTCATTTTACTTCCCTTTTATCTTAGTTTTCTATTATACTGATATTATACATTATTTTTCTAAAGTACAAATCTAAACTTGATACTTTATTTTACATTTCTATATAATCTTATTCAAAATTTTTTATTATATAATTTATAATAATTTCCTTTTTATAAGTAATTCTTCATGTGTTCCAAGTTCTACAATTTCACCCATTTTTGAAGCACGACTATTTTATCACTTTTTCTATAGTCGAAAGCCTATGTGCTATAACAAAAGTAGTTTTCCCAATCATCAATTTTTCCAATGCGTCTTGTACTAACTTTTTCTGATTCATTATCTAAAGCTGATGTTGCTTCATCTAAAAATTAATATTTGTGGATTTTCTAAAATTGATCTAGCTATTGCAATTCTTTTGCTTTTTCTCCACCTGATAGTTTTGTACCTCGTTCACCTATTTCCGTATTATATCCATTTTCCAACTTTTCTATAAAAATTATGTGCATTTGCTTTTTTTCGCAGCATCAATTACTTCTTCAAGCGTTGCGTTTTGTTTCCCATATTTTTATATTACTCAAAATTGTTCCTGAAAATAAGAACGTCTCTTGAGGTACAATTCCTATTTTTCTCAAGCTTTTTAAGTTCATATTCTCTCAAGTCTATTCCATCAATTTTTACACTTCCACTCTCAACATCAAAAATCTTGGTATCAAATTAACAATTGTTGATTTTCCTCCGCCAGAATTTCCTACAAACGCTACAGTTTCTCCTTTTTACTTCTAATGAAATATTTTTAAAAATTTTGTCACTTTTAGCATAAGAAAAGTCCACATTTTCAAATTTAATTTCTGTTTTAATTTCTTCAAATTTAATTGCATTTTCTTTATTTTTTTAATTTTTGGCTCTATCTCTAATAACTCGTGAACTCTATTCACTGAAGGAATATTAGAGTTTATTTCATTAAATTTAGAAATTCCTCTTTTTACTGGCGTATACATCGAGTCTAAAAGCTCCTACAATGGTAATAAAATCACCCGCTGTAAAATGTGAACTTCTTATTACTCTATATCCTCCAAAAACTAAAAATTAATGCAATCATAATATAATTAAATGCTTCTGATATCGCTGATGATTTTGCAGTATATTTTGCACTTTTGCACAACGACTCTTCTTAATTCTGAACTTTTCTTCTAAAATTTCTAATTTCTTTTTCTGTCGCAAATGCTTTTTATTACTCTTATTCCAGCTAAACTTTCTTGCAGTTTAGAATTTAACGCTCAATTGTTTCCTGTCTTTCTTTTCCTGCTTTTTTTAAATTTTTGAATATTTTTACAAAAATATACTAAAATTGGTGCAATTAATAAAACTCCTAAAGTTAAATCAACATCAACATACAACGCAATAAGCAAGCATATTAACGCCTTGAAAAATTCAGAAAATCAGACCAAATATATCCAATATTAATTGATTTATATTTGTAGGATCTCCTGTAACTTTTATCATAAGTTCCCCCACTTTTGTTTCTGAAAAATATTCCATATCTAAACTTTGTATTTTTATAAACATCATCAACTATATTTTTATAAATTGAAGAAGAAATTATTGAAGAAAAACCGTATTCAAGTAAATCATTACTGCTCCAACTCCTGCAAGAATTATCATTGCTCCCGCTGCATAAAGTACGTCTTTTTCATTATTTCCAATTATTCCTTGATCAAATAATCTTTTTATTAAAGCTATCGGAGAACTTGATACTGCTGTTGAAAGCATTATTAATAACATATTTAATGCTATTAATCCCCAATATTTTTAAATATTTTTCTAATTTTTATTAATTCAAAATTATATTTCTTCAATATTTTTCATTTTTATATTCCTTTTTGTTTACTTTTTATAATATCTATTTATTGTTTTACTAAATAATTCAATTTCTTTTTATAACATCTCCATTTATTCTTCTTATACAATTAATTTTTTTGTTTATTCGCTTTCTCAGAAGTCAAAACAAAATACTTTTGCACCAAACTCCTCTAATTTTGATTTTCTCCCGCTATATCTATGTCCCCAAGGATATGCTAAAAAATTCAACTTTTTTTATTTAATTTTTCTTCTATTATCCTTTTTATTTTCTTTTATTTCAAACTCTACTTTTTCTAAAAATTCTTTTTAGAAACTTTTTCAAAAATATTCCTTAAATTTTTTTCCTAAATTCTTTATTCCATTTATCTTTTCGTTTATCATCTGACAAATTTCCCCATTTTTCATTTAATTCATTATATTTTTCTAAAAATTATTTTTTCAATTTATATCCTGAAATTGCTATTTGACTTCTTATTTTAAAAATAGGTAATTTTTCAAATTTAAATGTTTTAAAATCTTTTTTCATCTTTAACAAATAATGAAAAATATTCTCTTTTTATAATTTTATTTTCTGTTTCTAAAAAAATCCTTTTATTTCTGGCGTTCTTATTGTTAATCCGTGAGAATGTGTATGCATTTGAAAATCAACCATCCCACTTTTCATACATTTCCCTTATTTGATTCCACTTTAAATAATCTTCATCTTTTTCTATATATTTTGTATTTATAAAAATTGTAGCTTTTATTCCATATTTTTTAATATTGGAAAAACTTCAGTATAATTATTTTTATACCCATCATCAAATGTTACTAATATACTATTTTCTGGAAGATTAAATTTCATCTTTGCTAATTCTTCCATTTTAAAAACTTTTCAGATTCTGAATTTTTTTCCATATGTTTTTCAAATTCATCTCTTGATATTACATCATTTGTAATTTCATTAAAAAAACATTATGATACATTAGACAAACTACAAATTTTTTCTAGTTTTTATTATACAAAAACAAAAATTGTTATTAAAATAAAAATACTTACTATAAAAATAATACAATATCATTTTTCTCCTCCAAATCAAATCTTCCACAACTTGTTATCACTAAACTTACATCTTGTATTAATTTTCTCTTTTTATATCTATCCAATCCTTTGATTGCCTTTAACTTTTATTTTTTTATAGCGTTTTCAAGATATTTTGTATTTTTCTTCTAACTGACTTCTATCGTTTTTCTTTATGATAAAGATGATATGTTAATGCTGAGAATTTTATTTTTCTTTTTAATTCCTTGATTAAATAATCTTACAGCTAACTCACTATCTTCTCTTCCCCAACCTTGTATTTCTTCTTCAAAAACCATTAACTTTTTAATAAATCTTCTTTAAAAATGACATATTACAAGATCTGATTCCCTTTAATCCAAAAAGTTTTATTTTTATTAGTTTTAGATAAAAATTTATTTCTAATCATATTTAGTTTATTTTTAATTCTTTATCAAAATAAGCTAATAGGCAACTCAGGTAATTCTCCATTTAGTATTTGATTTTTATTTTCAGAAGTTATAACTCGCGAGCCTTGAATAAAACATCCTTTTTCCATATTTTTCAATATGATCTTGAACGAAATGTCTTTCTAATAATAAATCTCCATCAATAATTATTATATATTCTCCTGTTGCTTTTAATATCGCCTTATTTCTTGATTCTCCAGCTCTAAACCCTTTATCTTCTTGCCAAGAATGAATAATTGATATTTGTGGGTAACTTTGTTGAAAACTTTTTATTAATTCTATAGTTTCTTGCTTAGATCCATCATCAGCAATTATTATTTCTTTTGGTAAAACTGTTTGATTTACGACACTATTTAAACAAACTTCTAATGCTTCAGGCCAATTATATGTTGTTATTATTAAAGAGGTATTATAACCTAAATTTTTATAATATTCTTCTCGTAATTTTGTGTATTTTGTCATTGTATAAATTGAACTATATTTTGAAAGTAAATATCCTTCATATCTATCTAAAAATCCTAATTGAAAAATATACATTTTTATAAACCTAAACAACATCTTTGAGTATATTTTTAATATTCCTGCATTTTTCTTTTCTTTCATATATTGCACAGCACTTTGAGTTGTATATCTATTAAGTTTTTTTCTAAAAACTCATATATATTATCGTAAGTATAATGAATTATTTTTCTTTATTTTCCCTATTTTTTTCTGTTGTTTCATATTTTTCATGAACTTCTCTTCCACTTATTTTAACGACTCCATTTTTTTCCACAATCTAATTACATAGTCATCCCATCCACCAAATTTAATTTCACGACCAAAAGCTATATTTCTTAATTTTATTTTATAAACATTATTTGATGTTTTTCACTATTTATAATTTTTGATTTTTCTTTTAATTGTACTGAAATTACTTCATCTGCATCAATTAATAACACCCATTCACCTTTGCATTTTTTTCTAAAAACAGAATTTTTTTGAGCTCCATATCCTTTCCATTTTTCAATAAAAATTTTAGCACCTTTAGATTCTGCAATTTGTACAGTTCTATCGCTACTCTCACTATCAACTATTATTATCTCATCTACTAAATCTTTTATAGAATCTAATGTTTTTCCTATTCTATTTTCTTCATTAAATGTTATTACTCCTACAGATAATTTCATAATTTCTCCTACTTATTAAAAATTCTATTTTTTTCATTTTCTTTCACTAAAAAAATTAATTATTGCAAGTAATATCGCAAAAATTAAAATTACTGATTTGTTATTTATATTATTTTCCGTAATTCCTTGTATTAAATATGTTATAAATGATGCTTTAACTGCTATTTCTAACACAATATATTCTGTTTTTCTATATATATAAAAAATTTAATTTTAATAACTTACTTGGTATTACAATAAACATAAAAATAAATTAATCCGAAAAATCCCCATTCCAAAATTTACTAAATATTGTAAATACATATTATGACTATCATTTATATTTCTAATAGTCTTATACCCATACCATTTTTCCAACATAATCATAAAATCCCATTTTTATAATTTTCTATCAAAAATTCTGCCTTTTTCTTCTGCATTCATTCCAAATAATGGTTTTTTTGTTTTAAATGCTTTTACAGCTCCATCCCAAAAATATTAATCTTATTTGAATTGTAGGATCTTGTTTAAATTTTTCCATATTTAATATATTTTTCTATTCTAACTTTTATAGATTCTGGTAATATAAAATATCCTCCAAAACCAAAAACAATAAAACTTATTATATGTTTTTATATATATTATATATATATCATTATCGGTACTAAAAGAAACTACTATTATTTTTGATTTTTATTAATAATAATATTAAAAATTAAAAATCGTCAATAAAAATAGTCCTAATTTTATTTTTATATTTTTAGTTTTTCTTTTTTTCTTTATAAAATAATAAAAATGATAAAAATAAAAAATGATATACTCATTACAGTAGTATATTCTAATATATCCATTGCAAAATGAGCTCTATCCCATTCTTCTGGATTTGGTATTATTTTTATATTCTCTTATATAAGTAATTAACCCACCAACCATTGATATAAAACTACCAACAACTAAAAAAATTTTAAAAATTTATTTATTTTTTTATTATTATCCAAAAAAATAAACTAATGGAAAGAAAAAATAAAAATTTTTACATAATCATCCATATCTATTCTTTTCCCACCATCAATCAAATAAACTACATAAGGTGCTAATACAAAAATTAATAATCCTATTGATATTTTTATCTATTTTTTTGTAAAAATTCTATCCTATTTTTATAAAACATAGCTACTATAAATGTCAAAAACTATAAGTATACTACTAATATTTTTGTACTCCTAAATGTACAAAATAACATATTATAAATAACAAACACAATATAAATCCTATATTTTATTTTTTTCTACATTATTTTCTAAAATTTTATTCATTTTTACCCCTTTTTATAAATTATTTTTATGATTTTTAACCTTTTCACAATTTCCTCATACACTCTTTTCAACCGTTATCTCCGGAATTGATTTATAATAATCTTTTCTATGGATGCTGCTTGATTGGTATATTTTCAATATTATTTTCATAAAAATCATTATCTTCAATAACAACGCTTTTATTACTCCACGGAAAAAAACCCTAAACTTCTTTACCTTTTCCAAAAATTCCAATAATAAAAGGCTTTTCAAATCCACTTCCTATATGTACAGGCGAGCTATCATTACTCACTATAATATCCGCTCTCTCTAAAATGGCTGCAAATTCAAGTAAACTTACTTTTCCACGTAAATCTATAACATTTTCATTTTCAAAAACTCAAGTCTAATTTCTTCTCAGCTCCTCCACCTGTAATTATTATCAAATTATTTCTATTTTTCTAATAATTTTTTTCTATTACAACTTTAACCTTTTCTATCAGCCATATTTTTTTCTGGTCGTTGACTTCCCAGTGCTATCACTATTATTTTTTTATTTTCATATCCTTTTTAATATTTCATGAGCTTTTTGCTTTATCTTTTTCACTTGAATATATTTTTATCGGTATTTTTTCCCATCATAATCTACCAAGTCAAGAAGTCTCTGAACTTCATGCTTTTTCATATCATAATGAACTTTTTATCTAAAAAGCCATGAACCACTCGCTACATCAAAACCAACAATTTTTGGTATCTCAGCTAATTTTGCTAAAGCTATTGACTTTATAAATCTATGCGGTATTACGGCATAATCATATTTTTTTCAGCTTCAACATTTTCAACATTCGTAAAAAAACCTTTTAACCCTTATCTTTCCCTTTTTGTCGTAAAGTAAAATTTCATTAAGATTAGGGTTGTTGCTTATTATTGTTTTTATTTACTGGCAATGTCAAATAATCAATTTTAGATTCAGGATACATATCTTTTAATCTTTGAATTAATGGTATCGAAAGAACAATATCTCAATAAAAGCTGTATGAATTATTAATATTTTCATTTTAACTCAATTTCTATTTTTAAATATATTATAGCATAAATTTCATTATTTTTATATTTTTTTATTATTTATTTTTATAACACGGCTATATTAATAAAAAGATTAAGCTCAATGAAAATATTACTTTGAATTCATTTAAAAATATAATTTTATGTCATTATTTATTTAACCTTCTTCATTTTTAATGGCTCTATAATATATATGGGGGTGGAAAAAGAAATAAAAAAATAGCATAAATAACAAATTCGTAGTATTATATTTTTACCAAAAACAACATAAGAAAAGGAATTTGTATTTATGCAAAAATAATTTTCCACATTCAGACCTAAAATAAAAAGATGTAAAAAAATAAAAAGCAGAACTTATCTGTGACACCTACCATGTATATGGAATAAGAGCTGATATAAGGAATAACTGCTGTGGTGAAAAAAATGAATATACATAACTACAGAACTGTTACAGTAAGAAGCCTTAGCTACGGAAACAGGAAAGTTATACTTCATATAGAAAAAAACAGAGGTATGTCTGTCCTATATGTAATAAAAAGAAAGACTTCCTCAATAGGTATTGTGGATAGAAATTGTAGCATTTCAAACGAAGTAAAGGATGAGATAAGAAGAAAAACTTTCTGAGATGAAGTCATTCACACAGATAGGAAGGGAAGAAAATACGAGCATATCAACCGTCATGAGGATATTTCATAATATTGAAGTTCCCCATAAGAAGATAGACTATGAAACTATATACCTTGATGAATTTAAGAGAATGCAGATAAAGAAAAAGTACCAGCTGGCAATATATAATACAAACCATATCTTGATAGATATTTTTGAAAGATAGGAAAAGCATCAACTATAAGAAAAATTTCTGCTATGTCATAAAGGAGTATAAAAAGGTTGGAATGGATATGTTCATGCAGTTCAGGAATACAGTGTACTCTTGTCTTCCACATGCTGATATTGTGGCAGACAAATATCATGTCATAAGGCAGGCAAACTGGATAATAAGAGATGTGAGGATAAGATTATTCAATTCAGATACAAAGTACAGAGAATATAAGAAATACTGGAGCTAATAGCAAAGAATCCAGACAGTACGTTCAGTCCTTTACAGAAGAAGAGGATAAAGAAACTAAAGAATCTTTCAGAGATATTTTCAGAGGCTTATGATCTTAGAACAAAATTTTTAGTATATTTGAAATAAAGGATGTCACTATATTCAGTTATGAACTGAAGAAACTGATAAAGAGAACTGAAAGAATCAGGAATAAAGGAATGTATTAAGTTAGGGGAAACGTTATCAAACTGGGAAAAAGAAATAAATAATATACAAAAATATAATATAAATAATGGATTTGTTGAAGGGAAAAATAACAAGATAAAAAGTAATAAAAAGACTATCTTACGGGATAAGAAAATTCGACAACCTTAAAAAGCTTATTCAGCTTAGAATTTCTTAAGGTTATCGAACTTTTTCCACCCCACTCTTGACAAAGAGCCTTTTTTTAACTGAAAATATTAAACAAAACAAAAAAGAGTGTCAAAACTAATTAATTTCTAATTTTTATAGTTTAATCACTCTACATTCTTAATTATTATTTTTTTATATTTTTTATTTTTAATCATCAAAAATCAGTATCCCATTTTATAATTTGACCTGTTCTAACATCTATATCAAATTCATATTCATATCCATTATTATATATTTTCCCTTCATACACTCTTATTCCATTTTTCATAATCTAATTTTTATTTTTAGCAACTAGTTAACACTTACTCCTGCTGCTGCAATTTCTTTTGCTTTTTGAATACTAATTTCTCCAGCTTGAGTCATCCCTGTTCCCCTTCTTTGTGATCTTCTAAATAATTAACTGCTCCAAATACCACTAATCCTAATATTACAAATTTAAAAATATTTCTTTTCATTATTCATCTCCTTTTGTTTTAATTGTATATACATTATAAATTAAATACATTAAAACTAAAATTAGAATTATTATTTTTATATAGGTTATTTACAATTTATATTTTTTTATTTTTTTCTTAAATATGATAACATATTAAGTATTACTATTAAAGGAGATTTTTATGAAATTTTTATTCGTATAAGTATTTACTTTATACTATTGCAAGATTCGATTGGTGGGGGTTGAGTTTCATTTATTTTTAGTATGTTGCCTTACCTTGAGTCTATACAAATATTATAAAGGGCATAAAGAAACTAAATATAGAGAACTAGCAATCATACTCTCTTTAATTATAATTTTCTTAATCAGTTCAAAAATAAGTCAATACAGGAACAACTCTGTAAGTGATAATCAACAAAGAAATGCCATTCATTTTTATTGAAGTTGTAGCTGAAGATTTAAAGATAGATAAAGAAGAAATTTATATTAATACATCTGCATCCATTGATGGAGCTTTTAGTTAAAGTAAATAAAAGAATTTTATAGAGTTATTAGTGGCGATAACGGGAAAAATTATTTATTGGAAAAACTACTGATTAGAAAAATCCAAAAATTGAATTAATAGAGGTGAAAAATGATAGAATTAGCTTATTTGAACATTGCTCTTAAACTACTTATGGGACTACTTTCGTTAATTTTTGTTATAAATTTATCAGGAAAAGGTAACCTTGCTCCCTCATCTGCAATGGATCAAGTTTTAAACTATGTTTTAGAGGGAATTCTCGGTGGAGTTATTTATAATCCAAGTATTACTATTTTACAATATTTTATAATTTTTAGTAATTTGGACAATTATAGTTCTAACATTAAAATGGATAAAAACAAATAATCATTTTTAAAACAATTATAGATGGTCAACCTACAGTCATTATAAAAAGAGGTATTCTTGATGTTGAGGCGTGCCGTAGTGTTGGACTTACTGCAAACGATGTTGCATTTTAAACTTAGAAACAACAATGTCTACAGCATAAAAATAAAACAAGCAATTTTTAGAACAAAACGGACAACTTATTATCGTTTTATACGGTGAAGAAAATCCCAAATATCCTATTATTACTGATGGAACTGTTCAACAAAATATTTTAGATATTATTGATAAAGACATGGAATGGCTTGAAACAAAATTAAAAAGAAATCGGTTATGATAATATTTCTCAAATCTTTTTAGCCGAATATGACGCAGGAGAAATTTCAGTTGTTACTTATTAGTTCAAAATTTTTAGTATATAATAAATCAAAAATTCACAATTTTGAGTTGTGAATTTTTTTATTAATCTAAATATTTTTTTGAGTAAATTTTTCTCCATTATAAATTACATATTTTTTATCTTGTAAAAGCTCCCGGATTTAAAAATACAATTCCTTCATGTCTTTTTATAAAACTCAATATGAGTATGTCCATAAATACAAATATCTACATTTTCTTGTCTTCTTCTTTTTCAAGTTCATTCAAATTCATTTTACTCATGAATATGTCCGTGGGTCAACATTACTTTTTCCCATTCAACTCAAAAATTTGTCTATCTTTTGTATCTCTATCATAAAAATCACAATTTCCCCTAACTATTATAAACGGTATATCCTTGTACACATAACTCATATCTATCGCATCTGTACTATGATCTCCTGCAAAAAAATAACTACTTCCGGTTTTTCTAATTCCATTATTTTTTTGGAATAAAATCCAATCTCGTATGGCTATCTGAACAAATTAAAACATTCATTTTACTCTCCTTTTTCTTTCATACTTAAACTATAAATATTATTTTTCTAAATTTTCCAATAATCTAACCCCTAATTTTTCTTGTAATTCTTTCAACCATTACTGTATATCTTAAATCTCCCATAAGAACCATGTCATATTTTTAGTTTCTTCCATTATTATTTTAAATGGGACTCCTTCTTTTTATTACATTATAGTTATTTCCAAATCTTTCTTTCAAAAAAATCCTCTTCATCAACATTAACTTTTAAAACATCTATTTTTTTGTTCTCCAAATATATTAAAATAAGTAAATAATGTTTTATTTGCATTATAAGCTCCATCATCTAACAATACTAATTTATCCATTTTAGCTTTCATCTATATTTAACGGTAGAATAATTAATGGTTTATAACTACTTCTTAATAATTCTTTTTAAATTTGAACTAACTTTATCATTTTTACCACTACTAAAAATCATATTTTTAATTCTTCTAATGCAATTTCTACTGTTTCTCCATCTCTAGAGTATACTTTTGTAAAATATTTTTCTATTTTTTTCTTTTTATCGTTTTATAGTTTTTACTTTCAATATTTATATATTCTTGGTACGAATAATTTAAACCTACATTCAAGCCAACTCCATTTTATTGTTGACGGATAAACTTCATATTTTAAAAACATCTTCTACATATAATACATGTGTTTCTACATCATATTTTTTTGTGAAATAGCCTTTGAAAATTTACATAAAGCATCTATTTCACTTTCATTTTGTAACTAAAAATAACGCTCTTTTTCAACATATCTATCACTTCCTTTTTCCCTATACTATTATACTCTATTTTTATATAATTTCAACTATTTAGTAAAATAAAATCAGAACCTTTTATGGTTCGATCATATTTTAACCTAATTATTCTTCTGTTGTTAAATTAGCATTTTCATATGCTTCTAATACAACATTTGTCAATTCCGTTCTTAACTCTGGTGTAATCGGATGAGCGATATCCTAAATTCCCCATTAGGGCATCCTTCTTGAAGGCATTGCTACAAATAATCCATTTTGTCCTTCAATAATTTTTAAACCATGTATTACAAAACTTTCTTCAAAAGTTATATCTACATAAGCTCGTAATCTTCCTCTTCTTCAGCAGTTGTAGCTTTTCCCGCTCTGACTCTAACATCCGTAATTTTTCATGTCAATTACCTCACTTACTTGTAATATAAATTAAGTCCATTCACCTTCATTATACCCCAGTTTTATCAAAAAAACAAGACTTTTTTTACTTTTTGTCAAAAATATTTTTATATAAAAACTTAGATTTATTACTTTATTTATGAATATTTGTTTTAAAGAATTTTTATTCTACAACTTCAATAAATTCATCTATAAACTCTTTTTAAACTTTCTGGTGGTAAATCTTTTACTTTTATTTTTATATTTTTATTAAAATATTTTATCTCTAAAACATCTCCTTTTTAATAGTATATGAAGATCCTCACCATTAACCTTAACATTCCCATTATCAGCTAATTCTTTTTGCAATTGTTCGTCTTTTTATAATCCGTGTTACTTTTAAAAATTTATCCATTCTCATTATTATTTGCTCCCTTTTTTCCCTAACATTTTTCCAATAAAATCTTTTATCTGTTCATTTTGAGATGGTCTATCTTTTTTTCCCTGTTTCATTTCTATATCTTCTTCTTTATATATTCCATTTTTTCACTATTTATTGGTATAATTACATCAATTTTTAATATATCATTTTTAGAACTTTATCTAATTTCATAAGATTTTCTTTTAATGTATTTATAAATCCATCAATTTTTCATTTTGAATTTTATACTCGTTTAGTTTTTCATTATAACCATCATTTTCAATCTCTTCATTCAATAAATTTATATTATTTTTGCTCTTCAGCCGTTAATATCGTTTTTTATTTTTGAATTGAAAAATTATTATCTTTAAAACAATAAACTTACTTTTTATTTCAACATCTTTTCAACAAATCTTTTTCATATAAATAATATCTGATACTATTTCTTGATCTACTGTATATTTTTGTTAATATTTTTTTATATCATCAAAAGTTAATATCTATATTATAATTATTTAAAAGTTCCTTCACCTTTTTACAATTACATTTTTCAGACATCGTTCTTCCAACATTTAGTTTATTTTGTCTTATATTTGTAATCTTAATTTCACCATTATTTATATCTAAATCTGTTATTTTTAAACGATAATATTTCATTTACAAATTTAAACAATTTTAAACTTTTATTTTTCTACATCTTTTTAATTTTTCATCTTTATCTAAAAATATATATTCATGCAATTTATTAACATTATTCAATTCTATTTCTTTTTGTAAATTTTTCTACATTTTGACCAAATTTTAATAAAACTTCATTTTTCAGCCTCTATATTTTTCAATTTCTTCTTCATATTTTTAATTTTTCTTTGCTTATAACTTTTATTAAATTCGTCGTTTCTTTATTTAATTCAGCTATTTTTATTGATTTTTCATTAATTTTACTTGAATTACTATAATCTTGTTTTATTTGATTTATTTTTACTTATATTTCCACTAATTTTATTTTCCGTAAAAATCATTTATACTACTATTCAAAGTTATCAACATTTTTCCATATTATCTACATATTTTTCTAATGTCAAATCATTTTTCTGGTTTTGAATATTGTTCATCAATTTTTCCAATAAAACTATCTATTTGTTTGTTTTCTATACCATATATCTTATTCATATCACATTTTCCAACTTAACTTCCGATAATGTCAACTGTGGAACTAGACCTAAAAAATCCTTCTCTTTTCTAATTTTTACTTTTTGCACTCCCTTTTTCCAAACGATTTTTATCTAAAATCAAATCATCAAATGTCATTGTCCCTTTTTCTACAGAATATTTTATATTCTCAAATCTTGTATCTTTTTGTTCTTGTCATATAATAAACGATATTATTTGAAAAATAATTTCCCTGCAGTTAATACTATTACTAATAATAATATTATACTTAATAATATTTTTACAATTTTTCATTTTTTTCCTCCAAAAATTTATCTATTTTGATAAAAATTGACATCATTTTTAGATGCTACTGCGTATGAATTTATATTATTTTCTTTCATAACTTGATATGTCCTAGCTGAAAAATTCTCTTTTACTAATTGAAATATGATTTTTAGCTGAGTAACTCCAAAATATTGTCAATTCTTTTATTTTTGATGAATTTTTCTGTTACTTTCTCTGCTATAAAAATCTATAATTTTAATATCTGTTTCATCAAATTTGGTATCAGTTGAAGAACTTTTTCATTAACTTTTGTACTTGTGATTTTATTTTTCTGTAGTTTTTACTTCTTTCTCTGTATTTAATTTTAGTACTTCCTACTGATGCTACTGATGTTTTTTATCTCATCGTTTGTTTTTATTTTAACAACTTTTTCTGTATTTGTTTGTACTGTAGTCGCTGTGTTTTCTACTACTTTTCACTTTTGAATCTTTTATTGTTGTATCTATTATCTCTTCAATTTTTACTTTTTTTTGGTGAATAAGGATCACTTTTTAAAATGTCTAATGACATCCTTTGTACAAATGAGCATGAAAAATACCGACAATGCTAATCCTATTATTATTTTTTTATTTTTCATTTTTCTTTAAACTTTTCTTTAAACAAAAAGTTTTTCCTCCTAAATTACTAAAATTTAACATTTTCTTTTTGTTATTTTTATCTAATTTATATTTTGAATTTACTTCTTGAACAAAGTTTTTACTTTTTCTTGTTTTTCTGCTGCTAAAACTTTACTTTCTATTTGTTTTCTAACTTTTACTAAATTCTATATATCCTTTAGGTAATCTTTCTAAAACTTTTACAATATATAATTCATCTCCTATCGTAATAACTTTATTCACAACTTGCCCATCGGACACATTTTTAATTGCACTACTTATCGCTCCATACTCTGAAGCTAATGTACTTAAAAGGAATTTCCCTGTTTCTCCATCAGCACCATCATTTGCACCACTATATTTACAACATCTTTAAAAGTTATCTGGTTTTGCAAGAGCTTCTTTCAACAGCTTCATCTGCTTTAGACTTATCACTTGATTTTAATATTGCAATTTGCAGTCTTACAGTATCTTCTTTTCTTTCGTAATTTGATTTTGAATTTTTCATATACTTCTCTCAATTTTTTTCTTCTGTTACTTCTGTATTTTTACTTCTTTTCAGCTACAGTTACTGATGCAAGTAAACTTTCTTTTGTTGTTTTCAATTCCATCTAAATAATTTTTACTTTTATCAAGATTTTTGATTTTTCCTTCTAAAAGCTATCGCTCTAGTCATTTGCAATATTTTTTGTACAATTTGTATTTTCATTTGTTCTAACTGATCAGTCGGAATATCTTTTCTGAAAAGCCCAGTTGCCTCTAAGTTTTCTTTTTAGTTCATAATTAACTTCAGATTCATAAACTTTTATATCTTCTGTTTCAAACACAACTTTTTCCCGATTTTCCACTATTCCCACAGGCTAACATTAAAGTACATAGTCCTATCACTAATCCAATTTTTATTTTATTTTTCATAATTCCTCCCGTATTACTCCTGTCTTATTTTTATTATACCATATTAACTTTAATAATTCTATAATGTTAAAAATATAATTCTTTTATTTGAAAATTAAAAGGATAAGAAAAACTCTTATCCTCAAATCTATTTCTATTAAATTTAAAATTTACTTTAATTCTTATAATTATAATTTTTACTATTTTAATGCAAATTCTTTATGATATAAAAGGTCCCTACATATTCATTTAATTTAAACGATTCTCTCAACAGCTCAGTTATTAATTCCTTAGTTGTTTTTAAAAGCTTCAAGAACAGTCGCACCTTTTGCTAATTCAGCTGTAATTGATGCCGCAAATGTACATCCAGCTCCATGATTGTAAAGGTGTATCAATTTTTTTCACTTTCTAATACATAAAAACTCTTTTCCATCATATAAAACATCTACCGCTTTATCCATTTCAAATGATTTTCCACCTTTTATAATTACATTTTTGCTCCAAATTCATATATTTTTTCGCAGCTTCTTTTAATTCATCTAAAGTTTTATCGCTGGAACTCCCGCTAATTGAGACAACTTCAAATAAATTTGGTGTTACAACTTTTGCATATGGTAATAAATATTTTTGCATTGCAATCGTATTTTCTGGAAATAACGCTTCTTCTGCTCCTTTACAAACCATTACTGGATCAATTACAATATTTTCAATTTTACTATCTTTTAAAAACCGATCCAACATATTCAATTATTTCAACTGTTGGCAACATTCCTGTTTTTATTGCATCTACACCTATTCCTTTTAATACTGTTTTTAACTTGCTCTTTTATTGTATTCAATTCTACTGGAAATACTTTGTGTCCCCAATTATTATCTGGATCCATTGAAACAATTACTGTTAGAGCGTTCATTCCATAAACTCCTCTTTTCTTGAAACGTTTTTAAATCAGCTTGTATTCCCGCTCCACCACTTGTATCTGATCCCGCTATTGTTAATACTTTTTGGATTTGCCATTTTTACCTCCTATATTTTTGACTTTTATTAATATTACTATTCATTAATTTTTCTAACTTAGCGCAATTATAACATATTTTTGATTATTTTTATAATATTTTTATATTACATTAATATATCTTTTTATGCTTTTTAATATATCTTAGTTATTATTTCCCTGTTAATAACAATCCAATATGTGCTAATATAGCTGATCCTAAATATGTACCAATAAATACATGATCCTACAATAATAATTCTCCAAGATACTCTTTTTAAATCTCCCAGTCTATTTGCAATAGATAATCCTGCAAATGTTAAAATTGGTGTTGTTATTCCTAAAAAGTCTACTGCATGAATTAATTTTTATTGCTGTTGGAAAAATTATACAACAAATTAACGAAGTTATAAGAACCCATCCTAATACTGGAAATTCTTTTAGCATTTTTACTGGTTGGTTTTGCATTACTCTTTGAATAAAAATTCCAACTATTGTTATTAATCCAAGTACTATTAATCCTAAAACGTTTCTTTTGTTACTGGGTAGATGGCCTTTGACTATTTGCCGTTTTAATATATTTCACAGAGTGTGATAATAAAATTAAACATAAACAATATTAATATTCCTAATATTTTAAATTTTCTAACATTTTTATTTTTTCTGACATTATTTATCACCTCTTGTTAATTTTTATACATAAATTTTTGAAGTGGAGCTGCTAACAACACCATCGTAAATGTTCCACTTGTTAATAACTGGCTTGTTGCCGCATATGCTCTTATTGTTTCTTCCATTTGAGGATTTGCAACCGATAATGCTGAACTTGCCGCTGCCATCATACTTGCTGATCCCATTCCTGATGCCATTGCTAATGCTTCGGGTCTTAGTCCTATTCCTTCAAATAATGGTGCTACAACACTAAAGAATAAAGCTCCAAATAATGTCCCAAAAATATACATTCTCAAAACTCCTTCTCCTTCTGGTGAATTTAATGTATATTTTTCAGTAATATATCTTCTCTCCCTCTCTTCCTATTCTAATGTTGCTCCAATAGGCTCTCTCTTCTAAGTCCTAAAAATATTTGCAACCGGCAATCCTAAAACTACTGTTCCTAAATTCCCAATTTCTTGTGACATAAACACAAATCCTATCGATAGATTTCTTTTATTTTGTGCGTGCAATATCTGCTCCATATCTTGCCATTAATGGTAACATAATTATAATTAAATATTTACCTCGCAAATTCAACATTCTCTTTTGAATAAATTTTGCTAAAAATTCCTTTTCTAAAAACTTTTAACCCTAAAATCATACAAATTAAAAGTGCAAAGGCTAAGGGTAATAATGCTACTTTTTATTTGTCCTATTGGTATAAATTTTGCTCCTATCATTTCTGCAATAACAATTTACTATAAATTTGCAAAAATAACCATGTAAATAAAATTTTATTTCTCATCATTTTCTCCTTCCAAAAATTTCAATTATTTTCTCATAATCTCTATATGATATATATAATTTTTCTTTATCTATATTTCGACATTGATTTTTAGAGACATTATGCATAAATTCTGGAAATACAGATATACTCACTATCTTCATCTATAAAATCATCGCCATGAATTGTTCCAATAAATCCACTGTATCCCACTTGAATGCATGGAAACATCATTGATAAATCTCCCAAATCTCCTGCCGCACTTATTGCTCTATTTTTATTATCAGCTTTCAATTTTATCCGTTTTTATTACATTCTTTTTCCACAAATTCAGAATAGATATCTATCTTGTTTAAATAGCATATATCCAATTACAGTTTCTCATTTCAACATCTCCTGATAACGACATTGCCGCTCCTTTTGCTGCATTGTCTAGTTTTTGTCTCCATCTAAAATATATTCAACCGATTGTGCTCGAAAATCAGTTCCACTTTTACTATCTTGCGGAATTACATTTACTCCCATTTTATGATGTAAAATTACAGGATTTATTCTTACCATTTCTTTTCTCTTCAAAATGTTGTCTTAAAAAGCCCTACTGCAACATTAAATACAGTGGACATACTATAGCATTAATCCCTTGATTTGGAGCAAATCCTGCATGTGCTGATTTTTCCTTTAAACGTATAATTTTTATAAATAAATCCTACTAAATCTGAATTTATTTCAATAGTTCTATTTTTCATATTTTTCCACCCATAGAATGAACTGCTATACCAAAATCAAATTCATCAAAAGATTCCCTAATCTCATCTGCTTCTGGTTTTCCCACCAAAATATTTAATTTTTCCTTCTAAATTTTAATCTATATTCTAAATCTAAAAATTCTTCTGCTGGAACAAAAACAAAACTTATATTATAATCTATTTTTATAATCTTCACGTTTCTAAAAATTCCTTAAAAATACTTAAAAGCAATTGCAACTTGACTATAATGTCCACAGTTATGAGGCTGCTCCCGTTTCTTTATCTGAATAAAAATGTGTAGGAGTGTAAACAGCATCTAATTCAGCACAAAGACCATATTCAATCCTTTTTCATTTACTTTTGGAAATTTCACTTTTATTCCTGTTCCTGAAAATTTTTGATTTCAAAACTTGGAGCATATTTTTATAAAAATTTTCAACAATTTTGAGATGTTCTAAATTCTTTATATCCCAATTCTGGATGAAAATAAATATCTTTGGCTATTTTATAAATTTCATCATAATTACTATAAAAACTCTTTTATCTTCCTCCTTTTTATAACATATCAATATAAGTATAACTTATTTCCCATGTTTTTATCATATATATTTTTATAGTTCGATATACAAAAATTATTTTTATTTTAGTTGTATAGAAAAAGCTAAAAACTTTCTTTCTCTACTAAATTACCAACCAACTTGGTTTTAAATATCATTATTATTCCTAAAATTATCATTAATATTCCGACCAATTAAATTCATCCATTTTTGAATATTTATTAGTTAGCTGTAATTTGCTTTACACTTAATAAAGCTAAACTAAACACAATAAAGTCATCTATCATATATCCAAAAATATATATTGATGTTTTGAATTTGTCGTTGAATAAACCCAATATTATTTATTTGTAAAATTTTTGTAAATGTTTGTGGAATACCTACAGAACAAGCAAATTCTATTACATTTACCGATAATGCAAGTCCAATAATTGCAAGTGCTGTAACTAATGTAAATGACTTATTAGCAATATCTTTTATTTTTAGAAATTTCTGCTCTTTTTGAAAATCAGTAACTTCACATTCTACATCATTTTCCTTCTTTCAAGAAATTTTTAATAAAGAATATTCCTCCTATAATTCCTACCACTCCAACTATTGGTGTTACAATTTTTATCTAATCCAACAAAATCCCAAGTGTAAAAGCCATGCTGTTAAAATTAAGTAATACATTATCGCTTTCGAGATAAAAATAAATAAACCTACAATCCTAAACATCTTATTCCCAACTGCAAGTAACGCAGTTAAAAAATAAAATTAAAACCCACATTGCACAAGGATTAAAAGCCGTCGATTGTCCCAAGAATTAACGCCATTAGTGGCAAAGAATAATCGGTTAAATTTAAAACTTCATTTGTAAAAAGGAATTGTTACTAACACCTCTTTATCTGATGGTGCTATCTCACAAACTCACGTCAACTTCACAAACAGCCCCCTTCTTTTGATACATTCTTATAATTTCCACTTGCAACAAATTCCTCTAATGTTTTGAATTTTATCTTTTTCTTCCCTTTTTCAATCTCCTTACTATCTCTTTTTCCTGTTGTATTTTCAGTATTAAATCCTTTGAATAATTCTCTCATTTATATATATTATAGGGTGTTCCTTTTTACTAATTTTTAATTTTTGTCGTAATTTCATCAAAAATATATATCTTTTTCATTTTTATCAATTTTAAATTGAACTATCTCAAAATCCGTTCCTCTTTATTCAATTCTGCTAAAAAAATTTTTAAATTAGAACAATTTTTACAATCTTCTCTTCAAAATACTCAATTTTTCACTTTATCAACTGAAAACGAAACAATATTCACTAAAAATAAAGAAAATAGTAATAATATTAATACTCTTAATTTTTCATTTTTACTCCTCGTCATTCAATTTTTATTTATTCCTTGTATAAAATTACTGTTGAAATAGCATATTCTTTACTATGTGAAATACTTATTTTGTATTTTTCAATCCTTCTGCCAACTTTTTATTTCATTATACAAATAAACAACAGGTTTCCCTAATTCATCATTTAAAATTTCAACATCTTTTAGTAAAATCCTCTCCTCCAGTTCTCAAAGCTTTTGAAAAATGCTTCTTTGGCAGCGAATCTTCCAGCATAACTCGCATAAAAATTTTTCTTTTTTTCTCAATATGCTCTATTTCTTTTTCACTATATACTTTTTTTCTTAAAGATTTTCATTACGATTAATTGCTTTTTCTATTCTACTTATTTCTATTATATCCGTTCAATCGTATATTTCCATTTTTCTCCACCAAATTATTTTATTCCATATATTTTTCGCATTTTCTGTCGTAACTTTTATTACTTCTTCCACCGATATATTTTTAATTTTTGCAATTTCCTCTGCAACATATTTCGTATAAATTGGCTCATTTCTTTTTCCTCCTAAACGGAACAGGTGTCAAATATGGACAATCTGTCTCAATTACTATTTTTCAAGTGGCAATACTTCCACTAATTCTTTTTGTTTTCTATTATTTTTTTAAATGTTAGCGTCCCACCAATTCCTAAAAATATCTGTCTAAAAAAATGGTTTTGCAGAGCTTCATACGAACCAGGATAACAGTGCAAAATTCCTCCTACATTTGGAAATTCTGCTAAAATATCTAAAGTATCTTGTAAGGCCTCTCTCGTATGTATAACTACCGGTTTTTACTCTTTCCGCTAATGCCATTTGCTTTCTAAACCCTTCAGCTTGAACTTCTTTCGGGTCTGCCATCCAATGGTAATCAAGCCCAATTTCTCCAATAGCAACAACTTTTTCTTCATTCAACGTAAGTTTTTCTATCTCTTTTTCCACTTCATTGTTATATTTGCTAATATCCACCGGATGAACTCCTACCACGGCATGAACAAATTTTATATGCTAATTCTATACTTTTTGAGAACTCTCAAATCAAATCCTATGCTTACAATTCCTTCTAATTGATTTTTCTATTCTATCAATTACATCATCAAAAATCTTCTTCAAATTGTTTTATCATAAATGTGTAGTGTGTATCTATTATTTTACTCATTTTTATTCCTTCTCTACCATTATTTTAGCACAAAATTCACTTTTTATTTTGTTTTTACTCCAAGAATAATTTCTTCTTCAATTTTTCCAATTATTAATATTTTCTGTAACTATTTCAGTAATTATTTCTGATAATATAGAGCCATTTCTCAATAATTTCTTTCTCTGGAACTGTAGCTAAATATTCTTCTGTTTTTCCTGTTCTCTCCATAAATAATTATTTTTCTTGTAATTTTTCAAAAATTCTAAATTATTCCCCAAATCAGGACTTTTCATAGTCACTATTACCGTAGCTTTTTATCTGAAATATATTCTATTTATATTAAATTCTATTTTTAATATATATGCCTTTAATATTTCTCCAAATATTCTAATTCCTAAATTATGTTTTTCTATTTCTTCGTTCATACTTTCTATTCCTACAGCTCGATTGAGCTTCTGTATTTATTTCAAATTCTCTCTCAATTTCGGTATTATTTCTTTCAATTATTGATTTTTCAATTTTAACATTTGGACTAACTGTTACAGTATAATTTGATGAAAAAACTTAAACTTGTCATTATCAAGAATAAACCTAATATTTTTCATAAAAACTCCTTCTTTTTATTTTTACTCAGGATAGTTTAAATTTTCTTCACCTAAATTAAGTAATGTTTTCTTCATAATATTTTTCTGCTTCATATTTTGCCATTGGTAAATTTTGATCTAAATAATTTCCACATTCTATTGCTGTAGCTCTGGAATTTCTCCTTCAAAGTCTGCCATAAACTTAAAATGTTTCCTGCATTAACTCTATTATATCTTTAGACTCTAATTTCCCTTTTAAAATAACATAAAATCCTGTTCTACAACCCATTGGTAAAATATACAATTTCATCTTTCCAAGTTGGATGATTTCTTAAAAAAGTCGCTCTAAATGTTCCATTGTATGAATTTCAGCTATATTCATTACTGGCTCTCTATTTGGTAATTTCATTCTTATATCAAAAACTTGTTAAATAATTTCCATTAACTTCATCTAATCTCGACACATAAATTCCTCTATTTAATCTTACGTGATCTACTGTAAAAACTTGCTATTCTTTCCATATTTTCACTTTCTCCCATTCATCTTAATTCTATCTTTCAACATTTATTGATGATTCGATCAATAAATCTAATGTTTCTGAATACGAATATCCTTTTGATGCCGTACTTTTTGGTAAAAGACTTGCCGCTGTCATTCCCGGTAAAGTATTTACTTCTATAAAGTAAGGTGTATCTCCATTCACTACCATAAAATCAATTCTTGAAAATCCTTGACATTTTACGGCTTTATAGCTCTCGGCAGCAAATTTATTTATTTCATCTTGTATTTTTCTCAAATTCAAATACAAATTCTCTTGCTCCACCTTCTGAATATTTTGATTCATAGTCAAAATAATCTCCAGCTACTGCCTCTATTTTTAAAAGTGGGAAAAACTTCTCCATTTATTACAGGAACACTTATTTCAACTCCACTTATACTTCTTCAATTAATCTTCATTATCTGTACTAAACACAAGTTCTAACGCTTTTTCAAGTTCAGCTTGATTTTCTACAAAACTTACTCAATACTAGACCCACCTTTATTTTGGTTTTTACTATACTCTATTCCCAAGTTTTTCTTTTTACAGTTTCAAAACTTATTGTTTCACCTTTTATCACTGAAATTCCTTTTAGCTACTCTTACTCCTTTTCCAGCAACTAATCTTTTCGTCAATTCTTTATCTATACAAATTGCACTTGTCGCAACTCCAGGTACTATAAGCAATTCCTAGCGATTCTAATACTGCTTGTATTTTACCATCTTCTCCAAAAAGCCCATGTAATGCTATATATACAAAATCAGATTTAATTCTTTTTAGTTTATCTATAATTTCTTCCTTATTATCAAGTACAATATCAAATACTTCATATTTATCTCTATTCAAATTAGCTAATATTTCTGCTCCCGTATTTAACGATACTTCTCTTTCAGTTGAAATACCACCTCTTACAACTCCTATTCTTAATTTATCCATGTTTTTCTCCTACCTTTCTATTTCCTATTTTTAAAAATTTCCATCTATTAAAAATTTACACCTTCAAAATCTACAAAAATCATATTTTTATTACAAAAATGACATTGCACCTCTATTTTTCCCATCATTTTCTAAAAATTTCATTTATTTCTTTTTTTCTCCTAAAGTTAAAACTCCATTAAAATATTTTTCTTTACTACAATTACATTTGTACTCTAATGGTGCATTTTCTAAAATTTCATATTCTTCCACATAAGTCTTTTTTGTGCTCCTTCCATTTCCGCATCTTCCTCTACAACTGTTATATCTTCATAAAAGTAACTCTGCAATTCTTTCCAGTGAAAATCCACCTTTTAGTAAATCTGTTATCCCTCTTATTTGTTTTAATTTATTTTCTAGTTTATCAATAAATCCTTCTTCTACTCCGGGTAATAATTGAACCATATAGCCCCTGCTTTTTATCACCTCACCATTTTCATCTATTTTTAACTCCTAAAGATACAACAGATTTTATTTGATCAGAAATTAGTAAATAATTTGCTAAAATATCACTCATTTCCTCATCTCTTATCATTGAAACTCCTGAAAACGGATCTCTTAACCCTAAATCTTTTATAATTTGAAAATGTTCCATCTCCAATAAATCTTATTCTTCCTGATTCATCAGCAATAAAGTTCCCATTTTCATCTATTATTTGATGTAATTTAGGTGTTGGGTCACTTATATAACCTTTAACCTCTCCATGTTTATTCGCAGTTACAACCATTGTTCCATAAGATTCATGTACCATTCACTTTTTAATGTTACAATGTCCCTTGCCCCTTTTAAATCTTTTACCAATTATCGCTGCACCTGTTAAAAGTTTAGCAAAAATTCATTGTTGCGATTGGATCTAAATTATGTAATTTTTGTGTCTTCTTTCACTAAATTTGTCGTTTCACAAACAAAAATCTTGCACATTTACTTGTTCCTCTTATTAATCTGTCTTTACTCATTATTTTTCCTTTCATTTTATATTTTTTAATTTCATATAAAAATAACTTTAATTTTTATCTTTTATACAAAATCAAAGGAGTTCACCCAAATCAAGCTTGATATAAGTTCCCCCTTTAATTATTTTTATTTGATTTCATTAAACTTTGATCATTTCCAGCTGTCAGTCCTGATGTTCTGTTGTTTCCGTTTTTTTGTTTCCACTACTACTTTTTGATTATTCGTTTCGTTCTCATCGCCTGAACTTAATGTATCTAAGTTATTTAACGTACTATTTATTCCACCAAATAAAAATATCAATATTTTTCAGCTCTAAGCTCTATTTTATTTTTAAATCCTTTATGATGTACTATAAATTCTGTTTCTTTTTATCAACGGCAAATTATTAGATTCTAAAACTGATTTAAATGTTTCCTCTACTGATAGATTATCTTGCTGCCCCTGTTACTATGTTTTTGCCATTTTTGCAAATACTTGCATAAAAGATACCTCTTATGTCAACATTTTCAACTTCTACTGTTACTATTGATGTTTTTTTATTTATTTTTTTCATTCTTTACAATTTTATAATTCATATTTTTAAAACAACACTTGAAATAATTGTTTTTGAACTTCTGTTATATTCCATAGCAACATTCTTAGCTAATTCACTATCATCAACACCTGTTTTACTTGCCATTTTAATATTTTTGTGCTTTTATACTATCAATAAATTTTGATACTGTTTCTGGTTTTGATCCACAACTTATCACAACAATTATCAATAATATACTAAATAATATTTTCTTCATTCCTTCACCTTTTCTTTTAGTTTATTTATTTAATTTTACATTATTTGCCACTACAAGTCAAGTGAATAAACATTTTTAACATAAGCAAGTCCAAACATTTTTATAAAAATTTTATTTATTAAAAATTTAAAAGTTGTTTTATTTCCCTTTTAATGCTTTTTAATTCTTTTTCTAATTTTTACTATTTTTAACAATTCAGGTACTTTTCCCCATTGCCATTTTTAACTCTTAAATCTTCCATGATGATTTCTCAACGGAATCCTGACATTTTTACCGTCCGTAACATCATTTTGTAACTCCTGATCTTGCAGCAATTACAACATTATTTCCAATTTTCAAATGTCCTGCCACTCCAACTTGTCCTGCTAAAGTTGTATTATTTCCAACTTCAACACTTCCAGATATACCTGTTTTGAGCTACAATAAAACAATCTTCTCCAATTATATCGTTATGTGCAATGTGAACTAAATTATCTATTTTTGTCCCTTTTTAATAATTGTATCTCCGATAGTACCTCTATCAACACAAGTGTTCGCTCAATTTCCACTTCATCTTCAATTATTACATTTTCCAATTTGCTCGATTTTTCACATTATGTCCATTCACTTTTATAAATCCAAATCCGTCAGGAGCAATTACAGCTCAGGTTGTAAAATACAATTTTTACCTATTCTTGAAAAATTCTCGTATTGTTACATTTGGATAAATAATTGTATTATCTCCAATTTGTGTCCCTTCACATATCGTTACATTTGGATAAATTACAACATTTTTCCCTATTTTTACATTATGCCCGATATATACACTTTTTGCAATATTTACTGTTTCATCTATTTGAGCTGAATCTTCTATTGCTTTTTCTATTTTTGCATTTTTGGTTTAAAAATAGTTAAGTAATATTGGCATAAAGCTCTCTTGTATTCTCTTTTACCATTATATAATTTTTGTTTCTGATAAGCCCTCCATAAATGGAACAATTATTGCCCCAGCATTACATTTTATCTATATTTTTCAACATTTTTATCTGCTGCAAATGTTATTTCATCTTTCGTTGCATGAAAAAGGTGATAACCTAGTAAATACTAAATTATCATTTCCTTTTATTTCACCTTTTTATTAATCCTGCTATTTCTTTTATGTTATACATATTAGCATCCCTCTTTTTAATTCAATTTTTAATATAATCTTAAATTATACTAGAATGTTTGTCCAAAACTAAAAGTAAAATTTCCCACTTGTTTTTCTTCTTACCTTTTTCAACAGAATCCATTGGCCAAGCATAATCAAATCTTAAAGGCCCCATAGGGGTATCAATTCTTAATCCAATTCCATATCCTTTTTAAGATCTTTAAAAACTTCCTGCTGATTTTCTATCAGGAGTATTTTATATATTCTATTCCATCTGCAGTTGTTATTTTTTTCAGAATTTTTGCCAAAGCATTTCCTATATCAAAAATGCTACAAATTGTAACTCTTTATTTAATTGAGTTCTATTTTCAATTGTCGCATAGAATTTATCATATCCTGCAAAATCATTTTAATTCATATCCTCTAATAGTTTCTGATCCTCCAACACTAAATTTAAATGCCTCTGGTGTCCCACTACTTGTTTTACCCCAAACAACTCTATAAGCCATCACATTTTTCTTTTAAAGAATGTTTTGATGATATGCCCTTAAATCTCTTCAAACTGATTATAATGTTTACTACTTCTCCACGAATATTTTTCTTGAAAATAATTTACCTGTTTCATAGTTTATAGTAGCATAAAAATCCTTTTGTTGGATTATACGAATTATCTCTGAATCATAAATCAATGAAGAAAGATACTGCTCCTAAATTATATTTATCAGATAAGTTGAATTTCCATACTATTCTTTATACTTTCTAATCTTACCGATGTTCTAACATAGATATTACTATTTAACCCTTTACCTATTGTCCATTTTGTTCCCAAATACTTTTTCTATTTCTAATGGTTCTGCATTCTCATTTTTACTTTTCTCTATAATAAACAGAGACCTCCTCCTTGTAATCTTTGAGTTCCTTTTATCCAGGATCCCACAAACTAAGTTCAGACTTCTTTATTCCCTTTATTTGAAATTGATAAACTTGCTAGTCTTCTTGTCCTTTTCCTCTAAAGTTACTATCTGCTAATTTCACTTCTCCTACTAACCCAATCTCTGTTCCATATGAAATACTTCCATTAATTGTAGTTGTAGGTCTTTCTGTTACTATAAATTCAACATTTCTAACATTTGGATCAGTTTGAGAGCCAGTGATTTGAGGTTCAATAGAGTAAACAAACCTGTTCTAGACAATTCTCGTGTTGTTTCCTCAACTTTTGATGCTTGATAAACTTGACCAACTTTTTACAGCTTGTACTCTATCAAAAATGTATTGTTGCGTTCTTAATTTAGTATCTCTTTCTTTAGCTCTTTGACCATCTGTTTTTTGTACTTCTTTTTCTTAAACGATACTGAACTAACTATTCCTTCAGCTTAATTCTATTACAATTTCTCCGTCATTTTTAAAATTTATTGTTTCTATTCTTGCCAAATCATATCCAGCAGTTTTATAATAATTCAATATACCATTTTCACTAGAGTTTAATAAATTTCCATTTAATATTTTTCCTACTTGAATTCCTGTTGCTCTAATTAAGTCTTCTTCTGAAAATAATGAATTCCCTTCTATTTTTTTATTTTTGTAATAACCAGTTTTCTTTAACGATATAATTTACTATAACTGTATTGTCTGCATTTCTATCCATTTTATATCAACTGTCTCAAAATGTCCCGTTTTAAAAGATTTTTCAACTCCATCTATTCACTCTTGTGATGTTAAATAATCTCCTTCATAGTGTTAAAACTTTTTATATCCTCTTTATTTATCGTTTTTAATCCTTCAAAAAATTTATATTTGAAATTACATATTCCGTTTTAACTTTCAATCTTTCTTTTTCTTGAATTCTTTTTGCTATTTCTAATGCATTTTCTTTCTCATCTACTTCAACTTCAAAATTTACAGTATTCCTTCAATTTTAGGATATACATTTACATCAAAAATATAATCTAATCTTTTTAATGATAAATAAATATCTTTTTACGTCCTTATTACTATATTTTTGTCCACTTTTTATAGGAATATTACTTCAAGATTAAATCTGAAGGCAGTGAGATAAATGAGTTACTTTTATATCTCCTACAGTTAAATTTTCATTTGCTGCTAGTGCATTTTATTCTCAAAAACATTGTCACTGCCATTATTAACGCTTGAAATTTATATTTCATTTTTCCTCCTACTTTGTTTTTAATTTTTCTTTCTTTTATTTGGTAATATTATAAGTTCCCTAAATGAATCCGCTTTGCTGATAAATTAAGCTCCTACATAGTAGTTTAATTTATTTCTCAGAGTCACTATTTATTTTTCTTTATCGTCATTTATTGTTTCTAATCCTATTTTCAAGCCTAAACTATTTGCAAAGTCATAATTTAGCCAAAAATTATAATTAAATTTTGCTATCTGTATTATTTAATGTATTTGAAGTATTTGTGAGAATAACGGAAAGGTATTTTTAATCTCAAATTCCAAAAATACTTTATTTTTTTATAAACTATTTTTGCAAATATGTTCTTACTTTACTACATACTGATTTTGATTACTATTTTCTGTTTCTGTATTTGTTGAAAAAATTAGTTAATCCAAAAAGCTCTCCTATTTTACCAGTTACTGGAGAAAAATCAATTCATTTAATAAATTATCTGTCACTTTATTTAATAAATCTGCATTTTGTATCGCTAGTACTCAGATTCTTTTCATCATTTTTGATTGTTCACTAAACTATTTTTGATTTGTTATATTTCCACTTGTTCTGTTTATCGCTAATCAAAAGATAATATCTGGCTTTATGTCATCCCTGATGAAGATTTTAATGTAATTTCAGAATTGTTCAACATTCCGTTCATTTCCAACAATTATTTTTCTCCATTTATTGTCGTTGATGCCTCAAAAATCAACTAACGGATTCATAACATTATTACTATTTATTTCACCAAAATTACTAAATCTAATTTCTGCTGTATCTATATTAAATTTATTTCTATTTAAATTAAAACTTCCTTACAGAAAAATCTCCAACTAAATTAACTTCTCCCGAATTATAATGTATTTTACCGTCACCAATAATCTCACCTTTTATTTCTTTTTACTAATTTTTATATCTTGTATATTTATTTTAGATCTTTTATTCGCTTGAACACTTAAATCTACCGTAGATTGTTTTAAAAGTTTATCTAAAATTTCTGAAACAATTTTTTCTACTATCGTTTTTCTTTTTAAGTTTTGTTTTTCTTACTTTCAGAAGTTTCTTTTTCATCAAAATTAGGAATTTTTCTTATTTCTCCAGAATTAATATTCAATGCTCCAATCAAATTATTTTCTGTAAAATGTAGCGTCACCAGATACATTCAAGTCAATATCTTTTTCCGTATTTTAAAACCAACGTTATCTAAATTAGCCTTAATTTCAACTTCTCCTAATTCAACTTCTTTAGTTTTCCAAAAATCTTTTGATATTTTAGGAATATCTAAATTCCCATCTATTTAACTATTCCATCGTTATATTTTCCAATAAATTTATTAATATTAAGTTTTTCTATTTAATACTCCTATATCAACATTTAAGTTTTTCAACTTTAGTCATTCCATCTTTTGTTACATAATTAAAATTATCTAAAAGTAATTTTTCCATTCGTTTCTTTATTTGTAAATAACATGTCTTCTATTAGCAAATCCACTTGATAATTTAACATTTTATTTACTCCCAAGAAATCAAATTAAAGTTTTCATAAGTAACACCATATTATACGACAATGGTTTAAATTCAAATATCCATTCAACAATAAAGTTTTTTCATATTCTAAATAAAAAGTTTCCTACTATTCAGTCCAGCTTTATTCATTTGAGCGTCAATATCTAAATTTTCAACAGGAAGCCACTTAAAATTAATTTATCAGACTTAACCTTTAAATCTCCAAAATGATTATCTAAATTTCCTTTTTAATATAAGATTTACTTCAACTTCTCCACTATATCCTTTTTCTTTTTAAATCTTTAGAATCTTCCAATATAAATTTTTGATTTTTCTAATTTATAATCAACATCTAAATTTGCTAAATCTAAACTTGTTTTTGTTTCAAATAACCTTTTTATCTTCTCCCCTAATTTCAGATTTTTCAACATCTAACTTACCGTATTTAAATAATTTGTTAATATCTCCATTTTTGATAATTTATTTTACTTACAATATACGGGATTTTATAACCTTTTACACTTAAGTTTCCTAAAACTATATCTCCTAATAAATTAAAATTATTTGATGTTCCTTTTTAAATTAAAATTGAGATATTCCTCCAAAAGTTAAGTCTTTTTATTCTAAATATTTCTGAAATTCTCCAGTTTCATCTAAAGTACCTGTTAAATCCTATATTTTTATTTTTAAATCATACATTCCAAATATTTCATTATTTCTTAATTTTAATCTATTTATATGTAGTACATTATCTCTTAGCGTAAAGGATCCAACAGTTTCCCCTATTTCCTCTTCACCTATAACTGTTTTTGACTCTAGAGTTCAATATTCGTTTAATTTACTCAATGTTCCTGAAATATTTGCATTCAATTCGCTCACATTTAAGTTTATTTTCTGGATTTGATGTATTATAAATCGTATAATTACTCAATTTACCATTTATATCTAACATTCCAGTTTTCATATTATATGTCCCTCATATTTAATTTATCGTTATTTATACTCTTTATAGTTAAGATATTATTTTGCTAAATTTAATGTTCTGATATGTAGCCTTTGATACCCCTAACCAAACTTCTTCTATAAATACATCTATATCTAAATTAAGATGTGATAAATCATATATTTCCCCAGTTGCTGTTAGATTTTTCATATTCTATTCCTTTATTTCCATAAGCACTAAATATTTTATAATCTCCGGTAAACTTACTTCCATCTCCAGTTAAATTTACATCAATCCAAGCTCATATCCCGCAAGTTTATTACTTTTTAGCTTTAATATTATAAATACCGTTATTTATATCAATTTGAGCTTTCAATACCCCTATCATTTTATTATTTTAACATCACTAAATCTGTACTAATTTCTCCTGATTTTTAGTACATTTTTTCCTCTTAAATCTAATAATAAATTATATATATCAGGATTTACTCTATAATTTTGCCCATTATATTTTTATATCAAAATTTTTGTTTCCCAGTTGTATTTACTAACATTGTCGTTGATTTTGTATCAATTTTACATTTCCATCAATTTCTTTTGAATTAAAAATTAACTTCCACATCGTTATTCGGCAATAAAGTTAAATTTCCATTTATTGTTGAAATTGTATAATCAGAACCTCTATTTTGTAAAATAAAGTTCCCTTTCCCTTGTTTATTTTTCGTATCATATTCAAATTTTTGGAATATTGATATCACTTTTTATATTAAAGCCATTTTAAAATATATGTTCAAAATAAGCTTTCGTATTATTAAAAACTTATTTTTGATTTTTGTCCATTTTCATTTCCATACTAACATTTTCTAAACTTAAAGCCATTTACATTTAATTCATTTGAATTAATTTTACTTTTCAATAATACTTCTTGTTTTTGATCAAAAATTCACTTTTTAAATTACCATTTATCAAACCTTTTTAACAGCAATTTCAATCCTTTTAAAATTTTATATTTTTTACATTTTCACTATAATTAACATTTTTATATCTAAATTTAACTTTAATTTTTGATCTTTTGGTAAATAATTTAATGCTAACCCTAAATCCTCGCCATTTATTTTGCTATTTCCATCAACCGTTATTTTTCTCTGTTTTTAATATAACTTTGCGTTATATTTTTAATATTCATCGTAATCTACATAATTTAATACTCCTGATTTTATATCAGATTTCCTTCAACAACATTTTGTTTTTCAACATTTTTGTTAGTCAACAATAAATTTCCATTCAATATTCCTGATTTTACTTTTATTAAATTAATTGGTACATATTGTCCTAAATTTTCATTTACTTTTAACATTTTTAAATTGAAAATTTACATAATAATTATTTTTTACTTCATTTTTATTTTTATCTTCATTAAATCAAAATTAAAAATTCTGTACACTTTTTGTCCCTACTCTAATTTTATTCCTAATTCTTCATCATTCCCTTTTCCTTTTTCTTCAAGTATAAAACCTCTTGACTTTGTTGTTTCTAAAAATCCATTTACATTTTTAATTGCTTTTCTATTTTTGATTCAAAACTTACATCACTATAATTTAATATCGCATTATTTATATATTTTTCCCCAAGTCTACTTGTTCTATCATAAACTGGATGCTTTTTGAGGTGTTGATTTTAAAACATCAAATATATTAAAATGATTATTTTTCTGTCTTTCAATATTTACGATTGGACGATTGACGTCAACTCTAAGTAATCTTGATGGCATCATTATGTTTTATTGTTGCTACTGTTTCTGGAGGATGATTACAATATTATCTTTCATATCTTTTACTTTTAAATTTTTTATTACAATCTTATTTAATTTCTCTAATTTTACTGTATCAAATTCAACATTTAACCCACTATTATTTAATATATTTTATCAAAAGTCCTTTAAAATTTTGTGTGGCGATATAATTTTGTATTCAATTAATAATCAAAAACTACCAAAAATTAATAAAGTTCTTTTTATATATTTCATTTTGCACCCTCCTTCCCACATTATATTATATATAATTAAAAATATGAGAATACTTTTATATCTTCTTATTATATTAAAATATTATTTATTCAAAGTCAATACCTAATAGTGTAACTATTTTAGCTAAATCTTCATAATCATAATATTCTATTTCAATTTTACCCTTTTTATTTAACTCCCTTTTATTTCAACTTTTGTTTCATTCTCTTAATTTTTTCTAAAAAATTCTCTCTTCATTATTTTCAAATTTACTATCATCATATTTTTCAATATCAAAACTTTATCCTTAAATCTACTTCATCATCTTGAAATTCATTATATTTTTACAATTTTCTCAACATCTCTCACTGTATAACTTTTTCAATTATTTTCTTTAATTTTCTCTATTTCAAAATTATCTTTCAACCCTAATAATGTTCTCGCATGCCCATAAGATAATTCACCTGTTCCTTTACATAACTTTTTATAGCTTCAGGTAATTTTAGTAATCGTATCTTATTTGAAATTGCTGATCTTGTTTTTTTCCTAATTTCTGTGCCATATTTTCTTGTGTATATCCATAAACTTCCATAAGCATTACATATGATTCTCGTCCTCTATCAGATTTTAAATTTTCACGCTGTATATTTTCTAATACAGAAAAATTCATAACTTTTACTATCTCCAGCTTGTATAATTATACACTGTACACTTTCGAAACCTAAAGATTTACAGGCTCTATACCTTCTTTCTCCTGCAATTATTTCGTATTTATTTTTGCACACTATTTTCTAATTTTTCTAACAATTATAGGTTGAATTAATCCATTATTTTTAATGGACTCCTTTAATTCTTCCATTTTTTCTTCCGAAAAATATTTTTCTAGGTTGATTAGGATTTGTAATTATTTTATCTAAGTTTATATTTTGTAATTTTCATTTTCATTCCTTCTTATAAAAGGTTTTTGATGGTATTCCCGTTTTTCTTGGATATTTTTTTATCAGTCTTTTTCTTTTTACAATTTCTAATATAATTCGTTCATCTTCACATTCTGGCAAATTAAATTTGTGAAATATTTCTGCCTTCAATTCCATCAATGCATTTTTTTAGACTCTTCCACTTCGTTTAAATTTAATTTTTGTGGTAAAATCTACCATTCACCTTTATAAACGGAATCATATACTCAAGTATTATCCTTAAATTTGCAACTCCACGGCATAATGCTACATCAAATTGCTCTCTTTTATCTTTTATTAATTCCTCTGCTCTATCAAAAACTTGTTTTTACATTTTTCAACCCTATTTTTCAACAACTTCATTTTATAAATTCTATCTAACCGAATCTACTAACAAAAAAATTGTTTTTCTGGATAAAAATTGCAAGCACTAATCCTGAAATCCAGCTCCTGTCCCAACATCTATAAAAACTTTTCTCATTATCATTTATAACTTTTTGTTAAAAATAAAGCATCAACAAAAATGTTTTTCAAAGCATTCCTTTATCTCTTATTGCTGTTAAATTCATCACTTGATTTTTTCATACAATAATTCTAAATAATTTAACAAATTTTTCTTTTTCTCTTCACTTACTTCTATCTTACTTTTTGTAAAAATATTACTAAAAATATTCTTTTTCATTTTTACTCCTATTTTAAAAATTTCATTTAATTCTATTTTTCTACCATTTAAAAATATCTACACCTGTTTGTACTTTTTACCTTGATATTTCACTTCTAATAAAATAAGTCCTCCATTTTGAGTTTTTAATTACAGGTCCTTTTTGATAATATTTCTACAACTTGTCCATATTCTCCACTATATTCTTTATCTATTTTTCTCAGTTTTTATACACTTTAATTATTTCGCCTTTATCATTTTCAGTGTACGCTCCTAGGGAACGGATTAAGCCCTCTTACTTGATTAAATATTACTTCTCGTATTATTCCATTTTATTTTTGTTTCCTCTTTAGAAATTGGTCTTACAAAACTTACTTTTGATTCATCCTGTTTTTCAAGCTTGAACTTCTCGTTTTCAATCAATTTCAAGGCTTTTTCAAGTCCAACAGCTCCTAATTCCTTTTAATCTGTCGTGTAAAGTCCCTAAAAGTATCCTCTTCTGATATTTCACAATATTCTTTCAAAACTAACATCTCCAGCATCCAAACCTTCCTCAATATACATTATACTGTACACCACTTTCAGTATCTCCATTTAAAAATCGCAGGTGAATGGGCAGTAGCTCCTCTATATTTTTAGCAATAATGATGAATGAACATTTATTATCCCATATTTAGGAATATCTATTATTTCTCTTGGAATTATTTTTCCATAAGCTACAACAACTATTAAATCTGGATTAATTTCCTTTGTATTTATAACTTCTTCATCTTTCATTCTTTTGGCTGTATTATTTCAATATCATTATCTAAACAAATTGTTTGACAGGAGAAAACACAACCTTATTTCCTCTAGCATTTACCTTGTCTTCTTTTGTAAATATTAATTTTGTAAATCCGTTTTTGAAATACTTTTTCAAAACTCGAGTATCGCAAAATTCAGGAGTTCCCATAAATATTGTTTTTAGCATATTTTTTTACTCCTTTCATTTTATTATTTTTAATTTATAACCTCTATAAATTCTTCCTTTTTCATAATCTCTTTTTAAAAACTGTTAGCTTTTTAGCTACAAAGTCTTTTTATTCATAATTGATAATCTATCTATAAATAAAAATTCCATCTATATGATCAAACTCATGCTGAAACGCTCTTGCCCATAAATCATGCAATTCTTCTTCAACTATTTCCCCATTCTCATTTTGATATTTTGCCTCTTATCATCCCTGGTCTATTAACTTTTTATAAATTTCGGAATACTCAAACACCCTTCCTCATACTCCACAATTTCTTCTCCAAATCCCTACTATTTCTGGATTTATAACTTTTTAACTTTTATCCTCAATTTCTAAAACAAAAATCTTTTTGCTATTCCAACTTGATTTGCTGCAAGCCCAACTCCTTTAGCTTTTCTCATTAGCTCTCACCATTTCATCTAATATTGTTCTTAATTCATCATTAATTTCCTCAACTACAGTCTGATTTTTCTTTTAAAACTGAGCTCCATACAATCACTATATTCATTTTGTTTTTCCTTTCTTTTGCATCATTTATTGGATCTACATCGATAGATATTCTCACATCTTTAGTAATCAATTTATTTGCAATTTGTCTAATTATTTTTATTTTATTTATATTTTTCTCTATTAAATTTTATGAAAATTTGATTTCTATATCGTCCATTAATTTTCTATAAATTGGAGCTTTAAATGGTTCTGACAACATTTCGTTTCTTTTCATAAACATTTATAACTCGTCTTATATTTTTTGTTGTAACATTTCATAAAAATTCTTTTAGTTTTTATTTTCTAATTTAAGTTCATCTTTAGATGATAGTACACTATTATAAAGTCTTCCAAAATGGCGGATAATTCAATAATCTTTCTCATTTGCAATTCGTGCTATAATAACTCTATCATAGTTATTTTTCTACCGTGTATAACTTCATTTTTCATATTAAATGTTTGTGATTAACATTTTCCTTCTTTTTCTCCACGCCCTGCTCTTCCGGCAGATTGTGTTAGAAGTTGAAATGTTTTTCCCCCGCTCTAAAGTCAGGAAAAATTCTAAGATTATGTCCGAATTTAAGAATTCAACAAAGCGTTACATTTGGAAAATGAAATCCTTTTGCTATAATTTGTGTCCCGATCATTTATATCATATTTATGATTTTGAAAATCTAAAATAAACTTTTTCATAATCTTGTTTATTTTTCATACTCTTCAGAGTCCAATTCTTACAATTTTCTGTACTTGGAAACACTCGTGTAATTCAGCTTCTATTTTTCCGTTCCACTGCCTAATTTCGTGATAGTTTTTCATCCCACAATTAAAACATTTTTGATAAAAGCCGTTCTTAGCCGCAATAATTGCATTTCAACCTATTTTCACTTTTATAATAACAGTGAAAATACTACAATTTAGACTGTACATGTATTTCTCCACAATCTTTACATTTTAATAATGTTGAAAAAGCTTTTCCTATTTAAAATAAGTAAAATTTGCTCTCGTTTTTCAATGTTTCTGCCATTTTGCTTTTAATAATCTTTTGAAAAATTTTCGCTCGTTTCATCTCAAATCGACAATTTCATATTTTGGGCATTTTCAGCATTATTAAATCTTTGCTTCAACTCAACTAAAGATAAATCTCCTGTTTTTGCTTTGATAGTAAGACTCAAACAGAAGGAGTTGCCGAACCCAATATTACTTTAACTTTTTCATCGTTATTATCTTCTCCACTTTCCAACATAGCTCTTTTTATCGCTCACATTTTTACATGCTATCTCGGATTATTGTCCTGTTTATAAGTATTTTTCATGTTCCTCGTCAGTTACTATATATTTTAAATTTTGAACTGGTGCAAAAATCGCCGATCTCGCTCCAACAACTATTTTTATCTCCATTTCTTATATAATTCCACTCTTGACGCTTTTCCATATCAGTAAGTTTACTACTGAGTAGCTACGACCGTGTCCTTAAATTGTTTTCGAGCCTTTCTATCATTTTCGTGTTGTTAATGAAATTTCAGGCACTAAAAATATACTTCCTTTCTTTCTTGTAATCGCTTCTTTCATAAGATTTATGTATATTTCTGTTTTCCCCGATCCAGTGACTCCTTTTAGTAAATAAAATTGCTTTTCTCCATTTTCTATTGCATTTAACACATTTTGTTGTTCATCATTTAAAGTTACTTCATTTTTCAAGTATTTCACTTTTTATTTTTCCTATTTTTCTTATTCTCATTTACAATCAATTTGTTTTCAATCGTTATAGCTTTTTCTTTTCGAAAACTTCTTCTATTATTTCTTTAGAAAAAAATATTTTTAATGTATTATATGTTACTTCCTCATCATATATTCATTAAATTTTTCTATCTCTTTTACTTTATTTTCTATTTCTATACTTTTTAAAAAGTATCCTTTCATCTTTAGTTTTTCCACTTCCAGCTCTTTGTTGTAAATTACTTTTGAATAATTAAGTTTCAAACTTCCCGGATAAACTGTCTTTTATCACATTATAATAATCACTCAAATAATAATCTTTTATCCATTTTATAAGATTTATTATTGTTAAAGTCACAGATAAAATAGGAGCTTTATCAATTATGTATTTTTATTTTTGAAACATCGAAGTTATATTTTTCTTCTTTCGTTTCCGCTATTATCAATCCCATCTTATTTCTATTTATAAAATTAATAATACACCATTGCCTATTTCATATTTTTCTTCCGAGTTTATATGTATATAAATATTTTTCCATTTTCTACATAAATTTCATAATAATACATTGATAATCCCCTATTTTATTCCATATTTATTATAATTTGACTTGTTTTAGATATTTTTCTCCCTGCTTTTTGGATATTGTCCTATAACTCGTCCCGCTCCATTTATTTTTATAATGTGAACATATTTCTAGGATAAATTGCATATATTTCCTCAAGCTTTAATCCTGTTAAATCTGGCATTAATCCTATCTCAAATTCTGCTTTATATTTTGATATATCCCTTTTCAATTCTCTATTAACAACTACTCGACTCTTGTTTCGGTTTTTCATTTTGTATAATTCCTTCAGGTGTTATTCCTTTATATTTTATTAATTTTTCAATCACAGCCTTTACTGGAGGCAATGCGCTTCTGCTCCATAATATCCACCTTTTGGCTCATTTACTGTTACTAAAAATGTATATTTAGGATTATCTCACTGGAAAGAACGAGAGAAAAGAACTGAAATATCGAACTTCCATACCCTTTATTTCCAGCTTTTTGTGCTGTCCCTGTTTTTCCTCCTATTTTATATCCCGGTATTTGAGCATTTCTACCTGTTCCTTTTTCTACCACTGATTTCATCAAATTTCTATTTATTTTTGAAACTCAGGACTAATACATTTTTCTTACAATTTGTGGCTCAAATCGTTGTACTATTTTTCCTTCTGCATTTTCAATTCTTTCCACAATATACGGTTTCATCAAATTTCCATTATTTATAAGCAGTATTCAATGCCATTAACATTTGTAATTGCGTCATATTAATTCCTTGCCCAAATGCAACTTGCAGATTTTTCTAACTGGTGTCATATGTTTTATACGAAATAACTTTGGGGTATACTCTGTTGAAATATCTATTCTGTTTTTACAAATCCTACGTTTAATAAAATAGTTGATAAAATTTTTGTCATCTATGCTATTTCAACCATTCCAACATTACCCGATAAAGCTATAAGTTTTTCAAGTGTCAACACTCCGTTGTAGATCCGTCGTGATCTCTTATTATTCTATCTCCTACTTCTATAAATCCTTTTTGAATAAACAGTACTATTTTTCGTTTATAACACCTTCTTGAAGTCCCATCGCAGCAATTATCGGCTTAAATATTGATCCCGGTTCAAAAATCTATTATTGGTCTATTTTTATTTCATTTTTATTAGTTCCTTTTGGATAAGTTGACATTGCTAAAATTTTTCCAGTTTCTGCCTCTATTAAAATTCCCATACTTGACTCAGCACTATATTCTGTTTGAACTTTTTCATTTCTTCATCTAAAAGCATATTGTAATGTACTATCAATAGTTAAAAATTATATTATTTCCATCTTCTCCATCTTTTATTTCTCTTTGTAGCGTATCTGCTGAAACAAACGATTGATGAAAAACTCTATTTCTCCGTCTTTCCTTTTAATTTTTCTTCGTTATATCTCTCTACTCCATACCCTTGCTTACCTGAATTATCTCCATCTAAAAACCGACAATCTCTTGAAAACTATTATTTGAAATATATTTTTCGTACAAACGACTCATCAAATTTTTATACCTACTTTATCTGTTTTTATTAATTCTTTAATTTCTTTTTCAATATTTTTGCTTTGTCTTTAAATCAAAAATTACCCCTTTTTAGTATTTTCATCAACAATATTTAAATATTGTGATTTTTCTCTTTTATAATTATATCTCTTTTTAATTTATCAGCATTTATTGAAGGTATATCAATATACTTACTAAAGTATCTATTTTTCACTATTCACTATTGTTGGATCAAAATTAATAGTATAGTTTTTCAAAATCATATGCCAAAAATTTCACCATCTGAAGTTATTATTCTTCCTCTTTTTCTTTTCAATTTCTTTTATTTCTATACTGTCTTTCTGCTATTTCTCTCCATTCAGAACCTTTTTATTATTTGCATATAAAACAATTTTAAAATAGCAAAATAAAAGTAAATATAAATACACAAACTACTACTATTGCCATTCTTTCATTTATAACTTTATTTATATTTTCTTTTTCTGTTTCTTTTTCTTTTCATACTAACAAACTTCTCCTTGTTTTTATCCAAGTTTTTCTAAAAATCATGTCTGTTATCATTTGAGGATTAGCTTTTACCTTTTGAAAGTTTCATTCCTTGTCCAACTAAATATTTTAAAAGCATTACTTTTTCCGGCTTTTTATAATCTTCTATCGATTGTGCATTTGCTTCTAATACTTGCTCAACAATTTTTCTATTTCACTGTTGTCAGTTATTTGAATCCATCCTTTTTCCTTAACTATTGTTTCAGGATCTCTATCTTCCGTCAACAATATTTCAAATACATCTTTTTTGCAATTTTTCGAGCTAATAACATTTGATTTTATAAGTTTTATAAGTTTCCCTAAATTAATTGACGACACTGAAAATTCATTTATATTTATATTTTTTCTTTTTAAAACTCTTAATACTTCTGTTAATAACCAGTTTGCAGACAATCTCGGATCGTTCGTTTCCTTCACTATTTCTTCATAATATTCAGCTAATTCTTGTTCTGCCGAAAGTGTTGTTGCCTCTTTTTCATTTAATTTACAATCTTTTACAAATCTTCTCATTTTTTCATCAGCAAATTCAGGCATCTCAGCATTTACTCTTTCAAGCCTATCTTTTGTAATAATTACCGCTGGTAAGTCTGGTTCTGGAAAATATCTATAATCCATTGCTTCTTCTTTATTTCTCATAGGCTTTGTAATTCCATTTTCCTCATCCCAAAGTCTTGTTTCTGAATTACTCTTCCACCATTTTCAATTACGTCAATCTGTCTATTTGTCTCATATTCTATCGCTCTTACTACCGCTTTAAATGAATTTAAGTTTTTAGTTTCTGTTCTTGTCCCTAATTTTGTATCACCTTTTTTTCTTACAGATACGTTTGCATCACATCTCAACGACCCTAACTCCATACTAACATCACTTACTTTAGTATATTTCAATCTATCTTTTAATGTATTTAAGTATGCGTATGCTTTCTTCTGCCGTTTTTAATTTCTGGTTTTGAAATAATTTCAATTAAAGGAACTGACGCTCTATTATAATTTAGCAACGTTTCTGAACCTGTATGAATACTTTTTGCTGTATCTTCTTCTATTTGTATTCGTTCTATCCCACAACTGCCTCTTTTCCACTATTTGTCACAATTTCTAATTTTCCATTTTCTGCATACGGTTTAAAAATATTGTGTTATTTGATAATTTTTGGGAGAATCTGGATAAAAATAATTTTTCTATCAAAATGACTTTTCTTTATTTACTTACATCCCAATGCCAATGCTGCTTTTATTGCGTAATCTAATACTTTTTCATTTAATTTAGGTAATGCCCTGGTTGTCCTGAACATATTGGACATACAGAAGTATTTGGATCTTTTTCATCATAATTTGCATCACAATTACACCAAACTTTTGTATTTGTTTTTAATTGACAGTGAACTTCTAGCCCAATGACTGTTTCATATTCCATACTCATTTATATTTTTCCTTTCTTTTAGAAATTTAATCCTCATTTTTATAACTCTGGATACTCTATTTTCCTCTTACTTCTTCATATTTATGAGAAACATTAAACAATAAAATCTTCTTTAAAATAATTTCCAATTAATTGTATTCCAACTGGTAATCCTTCCACAAATCCTGCAGGCACTGAAAGTGCTGGCAATCCAACCATATTCACTGAAACTGTATAAATGTCAGCCAAATATGTTTGTATTGGATCAACAATACTCTCTCCTTTTTAGGTGCAACATTTGGAGATACCGGAGTTAATAAAATATCTACTTCTTTTTAACGCTCTTTCAAAAATCTTCTCTTATTAATCTTCTAACTTATGAGCTTTTTATAATACGCATCATAGAATCCTGAACTTAACACATAATTTCCTATCATTATTCTTCTTTTTAACTTCGTCTCCAAATCCTTTTTGTTCTTGATTTTACATACATTTTTCAATATTTTCTTCACTTTCTCTTACTCCATATCTTACTCCATCATATCTAGATAAATTTGAGAGTTGCCTCTGCTGATGAAATTATATAATATGTTGATATTGCATATTTTTGAGTAAAGGCAATGAAACTTCCTTAATTTCCACTCCCTAATTCTTGTAATTTTTCCACCGTTTCATTTATCACTTTTTAATATTTTCGTCAAGTCCTTCTGCAAAAATATTCTTTCGGCAATCCTATTTTTAAGACCTTTTATGTCAACTTTTAATGCAGCTAAAGTAATCTGGTACTTCCACATCTGCCGAAGTCGCATCTTTCTCATCATATCCTGCAATTATTTGCAATATTCTTGCTAAATCTTCTGTCGTTTTTGCTAAAAGCTCCAATTTGATCAAGCGATGATCCAAACGACATAAGCCCATATCTTGAAACTCTTCCATAAGTTGGCTTAATCCCAACAGTTCCCGTCAGACAAGCTGGTTGTCTTACACTTCCTCCTGTATCTGAACCTAAAGCTATTGGTACTTGCTGTGCTGCAACTGCTGCCGCTGAACCTCCACTACTTCCTCCAGGTACTCTATCTAAGTCCCAAGGTTTGACACTACTTTTTACTGAAGAGTTTTCATTTGACGACCCCATCGCAAATTCATCCATATTTACCTTTCCAATTATAGGCACTCCAGCTTTTTCAATTTTTCTACAACTGTTGCATCGTAAACTCCTTTATAATTACTCAAAAATATGCAGAAGCTGCTGTTTGTCAAATCTCCCTTTGAAACAATATTATCTTTTATTGCTATTGGTACACCGTATAAAAATACTATCATTTTTATTTTCAATATCACTTTTTTTAGCCTCTTCCAATACTTTTTCCAGAAAATACATTTACAGCTCCTATTTTATCTTCCGTTTTTTTCAATTCTATTTAATAAGTTCTTTGTTATTTCTTCAGAAGTTACTTCTTTATTTTTTTATCATCTCAGCCAATTCAGAAGCTGTTTTTTTATAAACTCATATTTTTACCCTTTCTGCTTATTAATTATCACATTTTCTCCACCAACTACTTTTGGAACTATAATAAATTCTTCATCTCCATTTGGTGCATTATTTAATATTTCTTTTTTTAATTCCAGCATCTACAACTTCATCTTTTTCTAAGTCTATCTTTTTAAATCAAGCACATTAAATAACGGCTCAATATTTGTCGTATCAATTTTTATTCAATTCTTCCATATGTTCCAAAAAATTTTGTTCAAATCTACTCTAAATTTTTCTATTTCACTTTCACTAAACTCTAATTTTGAAAGTTTCGCTATTTTCAATACATCTTCTGTCGTTAGCATTTTTCCTCCTAAAAATTCAATCAATCAAGTACCTCTGTTTTTATCTATTGTTTCTAATGCAATAAGTTTATTATTTACATTTCCTGGTTCTAAAACTATCTCCCTTTTTATATTTTCCTTCTGCTATATCTCGTCTTCAAGTATACTATTAAACTTCTGTTCAACACATTCTATAACATGCTCTTCTATATACACTTTATATTTTTCATCTTCAACCTTCCTCAAAACCTCATCAAAATCTCCAAACTCCTCAAAAGGAATATCATTTTCTTGACAAAATTTCACAGCTCTTGTCCCTTTTTCTTATAAATACAAAATCTGCTTCTTCAATCGCACGATAGTCAGAAGGTTATCACCTAAAAAAATAAACTTTATACCCTTGTTTTTATATTTCTCAACAATTTCTTTTTATCAACACCATAATATTGTTCGGCATCTAAATACGGATTTGTAATCGTTATTTTATTTTCCATCAAAGAAAATTCCATTTGAAATAACATCATCTTCAGAAAGCTTTATTCACTATGCTCTAAAGCTCCCAAAAATGTTAAGTATAGTTCCTGCACTGACTATTTTAAATTTGTGACCACTTTTTAAAAAAATGTTTAAAAGTTTCATCAATTTTTACTAATTTTAAAGTTTCCAAAATTGTTCTTTCGTAATTTTTAAAGATTCTAGTCTATCTTTTAAAATATTCTCTCATCGTAATTTCGCCACTTCTATATTTAGCTTTAATTTCCGTATGCTTTTCTGGATTAAAAACTTGCATTAAAGTATCTGTTGAGTCATTTCTACTAATTGTAATATCAAAATCTATCAAAAATATTTCTTTTTATTCATATTTCTATTATTTTTCCTCTCATTAAAAAAACATTTTTAACAACTCTTTCTCTTGTGATTTAATCTTAACAATAATATTTTTAAATAACATCAACTATAAACTTTTTAAATATTTAATTTCTTCTTCTGTCAATTTTCTATAATCTCCAACTTGTAAATTCCTAATGATAATTCTCCAATTTTTACTCTTTTCAACGAATTAACAGTATAGCCCAAAATTTCAACCATTTTTCTTATTTGTCTGTTTCTTCCTTCAAAAATAGCAATTCTTATTTCTTTTTATCTATTCTTTTTACTTTTGCGGGAGCTGTCTTTTTCCCATCTATAACTACTCCGTATTTTTAAAGCATCCATATCTTTTTCTTCTATTTCTCTATCTAATTTTTGCTATATAACTTTTATATAATTTTTCTTGGATGCATAACATGATTATAAACTTCTCCATCATTACTTATTATAATCAATCCTTCTGTCATATAATCAAGTCTACCATAAGTAAATAATCTTTTTAGATTTTATATAATCTATTGCCAATTGTCTTCAAATTTATCTTCATTTGAACAAAGAACTCTTTTAGGCTTATTTAACATATAATATTCGTGAACAACATTAACTCTTATTCTTTCTCATCTACTCTTACCACATCTTCAGGCGTTATTTCCATGCCAATAATAGCTCCATGTTTATTTACTGTAACTCTACCTTCTTTTATCATTTCATCTGCTTTTTCTTCTAGAGACAAATTCCAGCATCTGCTATAAATTTATTTAATCTCATTTTTACCTCTATTTTTATTTATTTTTCATTCTACTAAACTTTCACTGTTTTCATTAATTTCATTTTCCATTTTTATTCACTAATTCAATTTTTCAAATTGCTCGTATCCCGGCAATTCATCTTTATTCTTTATATTCAAATAACTATAAAAATCTTCCGTAACCTCATATAAATTAGGTGTTCCAATACTTTTTCTTTCCAGAAATATATATCAAAATTTTTTTCTCTAATAAATTTGACATAACTTTTCTACTCCAACTCCCCTTATCTTTTCTATTTCTCCTTGATAATTGATCATTTATATGCAATTATAGCTAATGTTTCCATTGCTGATTTTGATAATTTTTAATTTCATTTCCGGACTAAAAAGTTTTTACATCTTCACCAAATAACGGATTAGAAACTAAAGAAACAAAATCATTTTTCAATTTTTAATATTTATACCCGTTTCTCTTCTATTTTCTTTTTAATTTCAGTATACTCGTTTTCATTTCTGTACAATCTATATTAAAAATTTAGACAATTCTTCAACTGATAACGGATCTTTTTGAAAGAAATATTATTGTCTCTAATCTTTCCAACAATTTATTATTCATTTTATCTCCATTTTCTTTTTATTTTATAATTAATATTCAAATCCAGGAGTTATTATTATGTTTTTATATGCATCAAAATCATCTAACACTTTTTGCAATTCCATTTATTACTGCATAAATCAGTTGTTCACTTACTGTTACATTTAATTTTAATTCTTTTTCAATTTTTTTCTTTTTAATAAAAAACTATTCCAGCTCCTCCTCCTGACAAGCAAAATTCCTGTTTCATAAATATCAGATACTATTTCTGGTTCCAATTTCTTCTATTATTAATTTAATTTCCTCTATTATTAAATCTACATTTTTCTAATTGCATTATCCATTTCTTCTGCTGTTACTTTTTATACTTTTAGGTAATCCAAGTCCTAGTTCTCTTCCTCTTATTTCAACTTCAATTTTTCTATCTTTAGAACTTATCGTTTTTCTTTCAACATCTCAGCCGTTCTTTCTGCCAATTAAAAACATTATGTTTTTCTTTTCACATATTCAATTATATCGTCATTAAAATGATCTCCCGCAATTTTTATTGATTTTGCAGCAGCTGATCCACCAGATACAATAAATGCTATTTTCTGTTGTCCCTCCTCCAATGTCAACTATTAAATGTCCTTTAGGTTCAAACTATATCTATTCCTGCTCAATAGCTGCAGCTACAGGTTCTTCTATTAAATAAACCTCTTTTGCACCTGTTTCTTTCTACAGCTTCAACTACTGCTCTCTTTTTCAACTTGAGTTACACCACTCGGCACACAAATTATAACTCTTGAACTTTGAAATTTATCTTTTTATTTTTCAAAAATTCAGACAACATCCTTTCTGTTATTTCACAATCAGATATAACTCCATTTTAAAAGGTCTTATAACTTGAGTATGTTTAGCTGTTCTGCCAATTATTTCTTTTGCCTTTTCTCAATAAAAATCAATTTCCTCTGTTTTCACATTTTATTGTTACATATGTAGGCTCATCAATCTGTATCCCTTCACCTTTCACATAAACAACTGTATTTGCCGTTTCCTAAATCAATCCCTATTTCTTTTGTTCCTTTTTCTCCTATTTTTAAATTTTTCCAAAATCCTTTAAAAATCAAATAATTTCATTGTATTTATTCCTTTCTTATATTTTTATTTTTATTCAAAATCATCAATTAAAAGCTGATTATCGTCACTTATTGTTCCATTATCCTTTAATTGCTCATATATTCTAGCTGCACGATTAAATCCAACATTTAATTTACGCTGTAATAATGAAATAGAAACTTTTTCTCTGTTTTTATTACATCTATAGCATTATCAAACAGAGGATCTACATCTTTATTTTCTTGAGATGTATCTTCTAATATTTCATTTCTATAAACAACTTTTTGTATTAGATTTTAAGGCTGTTGTTAATTGTTCTACTTCTTCATCTGAAATCCAAGCTCCTTGTATTCTTTCTGGATTTGATGATCCATTCTCAAGTAACAGCATATCTCCCTGTCCTAATAATTTTTCAGCTCCCGGACTATCTAATATAGTTCTGAATCTAGTTTGTGATCTTAACGAAAATGATATTCTACTTGGTAAATTTGCTTTTAATCATTCCAGTTATAACATCTGTCGACGGTCTTTGTGTCGCTTTACAACCAAAATGTATTCCAACAGCCCTTGCTTTTTGTGCAATTCTTGCAATTGACTCTTCTACACTTCCAGACGCAACCATCATCAAATCTGCCAATTCATCTATTATAACTACAATATACGGCATCTTTTCTACATACGCTAACTTATTATAACTTATAATATTTCTAACTCCATTTTCAGACAACTGTCTATATCTGTTTTTCCATTTTCATTAACCGTCCATTTCAATGCAATAGCTGCTTGCTGTGGATCAGTAATTACTGGTACTAACAAATGAGGAATCCCGTTATAAGGCATCATTTCTACCATTTTTAGGGTCAATCATTATAAACTTAACTTCGTCATCTTTCTTTTTAGAAATTAAAGTTGAAATTAATGTATTTACTGCTACTGATTTCCCCGATCCTGTTTGTCCTGCAATTAATAAATGTGGCATTTTTGCTATATCAATTATTTTATCTTCCCCACAATATTTTTCCCTAAAAATTACATTTAACGCTCCTTCTTCCAATTTAAGATTTCTAATCAAATTAGAAAAAATGTACGGGTTCTTTTTATTTGATTCGGTACTTCAATTCCTATTGTATTTTTCCAGGAATCGGAGCTTCTATTCTTACACTTTTAGCTGCTAAACTAAGTTGTATATCATCTTGTAAAAGCTGTCACTTTATTTACTCTTACACCTTTTAGGTATTGTTATTTCATATCGTGTTATCGTTGAGTCCTGATTCATAATTAACTACTTTTTGCTCTAATACAAATTCTTTTTAACGCCTCTTCCAAATGAGCTATATTTTCAGCTATTCCCATTTCTATTTTTGTTTTTTATTCTCATCCATTGGTTTTGCAACAAATATTTCGTTAATTGATTTCTCAAATCTTTATTTTCGCTATTTTCATTTTCTTCATCTTCAAATTTTCTTTTTCAAAATTCATATTTGTTTCAATATTTTCATTTGAATCAATTTCACTTTTTGCAATATCACTTTCTTCTTCATCTTTTATCAAAAATCTTCATAATTTATTTCATCATTATAACTATCATATTCGTGATAATCTTCATATTCTTTATCATCTTTTTGTTTTTCAAAATCTTGATAGTACTCTGTATACTCTTTTATTTTTCAATTTCATTAATTTCTGAATTTTTCTACTTCCTCTATTTTAGATTCTACTTTTTCTACCTCAGACTTTATAATTTCTTCTCATCTTTAGTAATTATATTTAAAAGCTCTTCTTCCTTTAATATATCAATATCTTTTTCTTTTTCGTTTTTCTTTAATTTCTTCCGTTTTTATTTTCATATATTTCGTTTCTTCCCAAAACTGTAGCCATTCTTTCTCTTATCTATAAGCTCTGACTCGAATATGTTTTTGTTTTATCAAAAATCGTTTCTTTCAGCTTTCTCGCTATTTCAAAACTAAAGCTTTTCTTTTCTTGAGCTATCAACTTTTCTCTTAATTCTTCTCTTCTTTTTCTGCGAATCAATATATTCCGTTTTCTCTGCAAGTTTTTGCTTTTAATATTTGCATTTTTCTTTTTTTATAATCATCACTCATATAATATTTTTATAATTCCAACTAATAATGTATATACTAATATTACTTCTTTAAAATTACTACTATTGCAATTCCAATAATTACTTGCAATATTGTTTTTAAAATTAGCAAATGAATAACTTGATATAACGGCATCGAAACTAATGCTCCTATAAAACCTCCACTTTGTCCATTAAATCCAATGGATAAAAGTTCTCGAGCAGATTCAGAAAAATTAGTTGTAAAAAGGCATTGCTACATATTTTTAATCAACAATATTGCCCATGATAGATACCAAATTATTAAAGCTACTACTTTAGATTTATGAAATTTTTATTTTCATATCGTTAAAAATAAAATCAATTATTCCCATTACAATTAGAAATATACTTACAAACCATATTGTTTTTCAAAAATAAAACTTCCTATATTTAATATCTGTAATAATAATGCAATATTTTCTTGTTCTATTTTATTTTACCTAATAAAAGAATTATAAAAATATTCTAATACATTACCCTCTAAATTTTACTCATTATTTCTTTATCCTTCTCTTTTTTATTTTATTTGAATGTTAATAAAAACTTCTAATCTATGTATATCATTATACATTATTTTTACGATTTGTCATTGTTTATAAAACAATTTATCAAATTTTTCAAAAATAAAAGACCTACAAAAGTCATAAGTCTTTTCATTCAAAAATTTTTAAATTATTGATTTTTATTCATTTATTTTTGCCATAACTAAATCTCTAAAGTTAAATTCTCCTCCGATTGCAACAAATCCTAATCCTTGAACTTTTTGGATTTTACTAAGTAAGTTTTTGTCTTTTGGAACAATACAACTACTGGCACTGATCTGCAATAATTTGCTCCATTTCAATCATAGCTTAGGTACTCTCACTGCTGGATCTGCAGTAGATTTTTGCTATTTTTGATAACTCATCATATCTCGCATTTGTAAAGTCTCCTCTATTTGCTCCTTTTATTTGTTGAATCAAATATATCTAAATAAGTTATTGGATCTTTTAAAGTCTCCTGTCCAGTTTGCTATTGCAATTTGGTAATCTCTTTGTTTTGATCTTTTAATTCTTTCTTTTCCTGTTACAATACTTAATTTTAAATTTATCCTAAATTTTTACCTAAAAGTTTCTTGCACATATTCAGCTATCGCTTTTTGTACTTCCAGAATCAGCAAAAATCATTTCTAATTCAGGCATTTTTGTCATTCCTTCTTCTTTAAGCCCTTCAGCTAATAATTTTTAAAACTCATCTACATTAAATTCTGCTATTTTTGTTGGAACTTCTGAGGCAAAATCTCCTTTTTGTCCATTTATTCCAATTCTGATGGAGTGAATGTCGTATTTAATTTTTCAGAATTTTCTAAAACACTTTCTATTAATTTTTCTCTATTTACTGCCATTTTGTAACGCTTTTTCTTACTTTTTGCATTATTAAGTGGTTTTATTTATTATTTAATAATAAGTACCAAACTCCTCCGTCAGCAGCTTTTTACCAACTCTGGTTTTCCTGCATATTCTTTGGCTTGTTGGAATGTTACTTTTGTTACATCTATTTCTTTATTTTTTAAACGCATTAAATGAGCTGTTGAATCTTCCATTAATTTTTAATGTAATATTGTCAACTTTTACATTTTTGCATCCCAGTATTTAGGATTTTTCTAATTTCAATTCAGAATCATGATTCCATTCTTTTAAAAATATAAGAATCCCACTGCTAAAGTATTTTGCTGCATCTTCAGCAAAAATATTTGTCCCCTTTTCAGCTAAAAACTTCTCATTTACAGGCATATACGCTTTAAATGTTATTAAATCATCAAAAATATGCTGTTGGAACTGCTAATTCAACTTCTAAAAAGTTTTATCATCTACAACTTTAATTCCCACTGCATCAGCTGATCCTTTTCCTGAATTATAGTCTTCTGTCCTTTTATCATAAACATTAAATAAGCATTTTCTCTGCTGTATTTGGATTTTAATTCTCTCATCCATCCTGCTTTAAAATCTTGTGCTGTTACTTTATCTCCATTTTGCCCATACAGCATCTCTTAAATGGAATGTCCATTTAAGTCCATCTTGTAAACTTCCCATTTTCAGCTAATCCTGGAACAGATTTTCCATCTTTATCTTTTCTAGCTAATCCTTCCATAATTAAATCATCTACAGTTCCTCCTGCAATATCAGTTGTTATTTGTGGGTCAATAGATGATGGTTCTGTTACAATGTTAATTGTTAATCCCTTATTTCCATTTCCACACGAAATTATAATCATCGTTATTAACGACAATAAAAATAATAATTTTTCATAATTTCCTCCAATGTTTTATATTCAATATTATATAATATTTTTAAAAATTTTTCTATATATTTTTATTAATTTACTTTTTTTATTTTTATTAATGTTTAAATAAAGAAAAAGAGTATTTTCCTTTTTAAATTAAATTTATCATTTTAATTTTTTTAAGGTAATAAAAATACTCTTTTATTAAATATTTTATTCTTGTTTTTATTTTTTTAGCAATACTTAGAATTTGAGAGTTATATTCTCCTCCAATCGCCGTTAATCCTAATCCTTGAACTTTTTGGATTTATTAAATATTTCTTTCTCTATGGAATAAAGTTCCTACTGGTGTGTCATCAGCTATAATTACTTCTATTTCAACCATTGCTGCATATCTTGCTTTTTGATCTCCTGTTGATTTGATTGTTTTTACTAATTCATCATATCTAGGGTTAGAATATTTACCATTATTATTTCCACCATTTGTTGTAAATAAATCTAAGTAAGTTATTGGATCTTTAAAGTCTCCAGACCATCCAGCTAAGACTATATCAAATTGTTGAGATTTCATTCTTGAAACTCTTTCTTTAAATTCAACAGCTGCTAAGTTTAAAATTAATTCCTAAATTTTTATTTAAACTTTCTTGAATGTATTCTGCTATAACTTTATTATTACCACTATCATTAAACAATAATTCTAAAGAAGGAAATTCTTTTTAATCCTAATTCTTTTCAATCCTTCAGCTAATAATTTTTTTAGGCTTCATCTGGATTGAATCCTGGAATTGTTGTTGGGAACTTCTTCTGTAAAGTCAGCTTTTTCTAATCCTTTCATTCCTATTCCTGCTGGTACAAATGTTTTAGCCGGTCTTCCTGACCCATTTAACACTTTACTTGTCATTTCTTCTCTATTTACTGCCATTAATAATGCTTTTCTAATATTTTTATTAGCTAATACTTTATTATTAAAAATTAAATAACATATACCAAACTGACCCATCATTATTAGATTTTAATCTGTCATCTCCTGCAAATTCTTTTGCTTGTTCTATAGTTATTGATGTTACATCAACTTCTCCATTTTTAAACGCATTGAATGCTGCTGCATTATCTGCAATTAATTTCAATACAATATTATCTACTTTTTACATTTGCTGCATCATAATAATTAGGATTTTTCTAATTTAATTTCTGAATCATGTACCCATTCTTTCATAATATATTTACCTGAAGATAAAACATTTTTCTGCATCCTCTGCAAAATATTTATCTCCTTTTCAGATAAGAATTTTTCATTTGCTGGCATATATGTTTTTGAATGTTAATAAATCATCAAAAATAAGGTGTAGAGTCTTCTAATGTTACTTCAATAGTTTTGTCATCTACAACTTTAATTCCTAAATCTTCAGCTTTTGCTTTTACCATTATTAAATCTTCTGCATTTTTTTATTGGATATAACATGTAAGAATATTGAGAGGCTGTATTAGGATCTAACGCTCTTAACCATCCTACTTTAAAAGTCATTTTGCTGTTATAGGATCTCCGTTTGACCATTTAATTCCATCTCTTAAGTGGAATGTCCATTTTAATCCGTCTTCTGATACTTCCCATTTTTCAGCTAATCCACCTACAATTTTTCCATCTTTATCTCTTTTTAAAAAGCCCTTCTGAAATTAAATCATTTACTGTTTCCACCTATAATATCTGTTGATAATTGTGGATCAACTGATGCTGGTTCTCCACTTAAATTTAATGTGAAAGTACTACTACTTCCTCCTTTAGATCCACATGATAAAAACAAATATTAACATTGTTAATACTACTAATAATTTTTTTCATACTCATTCTCCTATCCTTTAGTTTTATATTCATCATTATATAATATTCCAAATATTTTTCTATTTATTTTTTTATAATTTATTTATATTTTTATTTTTATTATCATAACTTTTATTAATGTTTTAGTTATAGACTTTCTTTTTTTATATTCCTTTTTATTTTGTTTAAATTATTTTAAAAATAATTTTTATAAATCTATTTTATGTTTTTCTTTAATAAATTTACTCACATGCACCTTCAAATCTTAAACTTTTTCTGTCTAAGTTTTAGGGGTGCATTTCAATCTTAATTTTTACTCAATTTTTAAGATACAACTCAAAAATTATACTTAATGTTCTAAAAATTAATTTAAAAATTAAAAATAATTATTATTTTTATTTATTAGTTATTTTTATTGATAAATTAGATATATTAAATTCTCCACCAATTGCCATAAATCCTAATCCTTGTACTTTTAGGATTAACTAAATATTTTCTCTCTCTATGGAATAAAGTTCCAACAGGTACTTCCTCAGCTATAATTTGCTCTATCTCTCTCATTCTTCCATATCTAACTTTTTGATCTCCTGTTGATTTAACTTTTTAACCAATTCATCATATTTAGGATTTGAATACTTACCGTGGTTATTTCCCACCATTTGTTGTAAATAAGTCTAAGTAAGTTATTGGATCTTTAAAGTCTCCTGACCATCCAGCTAATACTATGTCAAATTGTTGAGATTTCATTTTTGAAACTCTTTCTTTGAACTCAACCGCTGCTAAGTTTAAATTAACTCCTAAATTTTTTTATTTAAACTTTCTTGAATGTATTCTGCTATAACTTTATTGTTTCCACTATCATTAAATAATAATTCTAAAGAAGGAAACTCTTTTAATCCTAATTCTTTCAATCCTTCAGCTAATAATTTTTTAGACTTCTTCTGGATTAAATCCTGGAATTTGACTCGTTACTTCTTCTGTGAAGTCTGCTTTTTCTAATCCTTTCATTCCAATTCCTGCTGGTACAAATGTTTTTGCAGGGAGCTCCTGAAAGCATTTAATACTTTACTTGTCATTTCTTCTCTATTTACTGCCATTAATAAAGCTTTTCTAATATTTTTTTGTTTGTTAAAACTTTATTTTTCATATTAAATTCCATATACCACACTGAACCATCATTATTTGATTTCAATCTGTCATCTCCTGCAAATTCTTTTTGCTTGTTCAGTAGTTACTGATGTTACGTCAACTTCTCCATTTTAAATGCATTAAATGCTGCCGCATTATCTGAAATTAATTTCAATACAACATTATCTACTTTTTACATTTGCTGCATCATAATAATTAGGATTTTTCTAATTTAATTTCTGAATCATGAGTCCATTCTTTTCATAACATAGAGATATGAAGACACAAAATTTTTCTGGATACTCTGTGTAATATTTATCTCCTTTTTCAGATAATACTTTTGTGTTTACTGGTAAATATGTTTTTGAACGTTACTAAATCCTCAAAAATAAGGTGTTGGTGCTTCTAAAGTTACTTCTATTGTTTTATCATCTATAACTTTTAATACCTAAATCTTCTGCTTTTACTTTATCATTGTTAAATGCTTCTCCATTTTTATTGGATATAACATATATGAATATTGAGACGCTACTTTTGGATCTAATCCTCTTACCCAAAGCTGTTTTTAAAAGTCTTCTGCTGTTATTGGATCTCCGTTTGACCATTTAATTCCATCTCTTAAATGGAATGTCCATTTTAATCCATCTTCTGAAACTTCCCATTTTTCTGCTAATCCACCTACAACTTTCCCATCTTTATCTCTTTTAAAATACCTTCCGAAATAAATGTAAGAACATCACTTCCTGCAACATCTGTTGATAGTTGTGGATCTACAGACTCTGGTTCCGCAGTTATATTTAAAGTGAAAGTATTACTTGAGCTTCCCACCTTTAGATCCACATGATAAAAATAAATACCAACATTGCTAATATTGTTAATAATTTTTCATATTATCACTCCTATTTGTTATGAATTATTATACACTATTTTTATAAAAATTCTATATTATTTTTAAAACAGCATATATTTTTATATTATTTCATATTTTTATAATCATAAAAAGTCTTCTTTCACTTATTCTGTTTTTACAAAAACTCTAATTACTAAGTACAAAATACCTACTAATTAGAGTTTTAAAAAATCAGGCTGGGCTGAATGGATTCGAACCATTGGAATGTTGGAGTCAAAGTCCAGTGCCTTACCGCTTGGCGACAGCCCAATATCATTTTTGAAATATCTTTTATAAGACAAGACTCATTATACAATTTTTCATGTCAACTATTTTTCAAAAATATTTTTAAAATTTTATATTTCTATTTTATGTATTTTTATATATATAATTTTTATGATAGAATATCTTAAAATTTTTAGAAAGGATTTTAAAGTTATATTTAATTATGAAAATTCAAGAACATTATTTCACATATTTTTAGCAAAATACATATTCAAAGTCTTGCTTTTTAGTATTTTCTTTGCTTATATTTTATTAATAATTCCAAAAATTTTTAAAATGAAAAATAAAAACCAACTTAACACTTATGCAACTTTTTAGGTTTTATTGCATTATTTTTCAAAAATCGGTGATTCAATTCTACTGTTATTTGTATCAAGGAGAAACACTACCGGAAGTTTTACTTCTATATCTTTGTAATTTTTGTTGTAGTTTTTAGGGTGCTTTTATATTTAATTACAAAAATAAAAATTTATTTAGTGTTACTTATTTTTAAGTTTTGGATCAATTTTTGCATTACTTTTACCAGGAATTAGCTATTATCACAATGATTTTTATATTTTATATTTTTACAATTACACATACTTTTTATTCCAATCATTGTTATTTATGGTTTTGTATACTTAAAAGAAACAATAACAAAAAGATTTTATAACTGGTTGTATTGGACTTTTAGCTATATTTATTTATGCTATAATTTACAATTTAATTTTTAAAACAGATGCAATGTTTTTAAAAATTATATTACTTCATTTGTTAGTTTTATAAAAACCTTTTGGCTTTATAGACTTACTCTTATTGTTGTTTTATATTTTTTGTATATCTTATGTATTTACCTTTTTAGACATAAAAACAAAAAAGACTTTAAGATTTTTCCCTAAAGTCTTTTTCTTTTTTATTTTTATTCTTTTCATCCACAACAGGTTCTTTATTAATTTTAACTGTTGAAGCTACTTTTTCATTATTTCTAACTTTCATTATTCTAACACCTGATGTAGCTCTTCCTATTACTGAAACATTATTTACTGTTGTTCTAATCAATGTTCCTTCTGATGTTATTAACATTATCTCAGCATCATTTTTCTACAATTTTAACATCTACTATTTGTCCTGTTTTTCTCCAACTTTAAAGTTTGTAATTCCTTTTCCACCTCTTGTTTGAGCTCTATACTCTTTAAGAGCTGTTCTTTTTCCATATCCTTCTTCTGTTATCGTTAAAACTGTTTTATCCTCAATATTCTCTGCCTCAGGATTTGTGTGCAGCAGATACAACAAAATCTTTACTTCTAAGAGTAATTCCTTTTTACTCCTGCAGCAGTTCTTCCCATACTTCTTACATCTTCTTCCGAGAATCTTATCGCAAAATCCATTATTTGCTAGTAATAAATATTTCATTTTTGATTTCCACTTGTTACGCCAACATATGTTAATTGATCATCATCTTTTTATTGTTAAAAGCTCTTATTCCATTTTTATTAATATTACTAAATAATGATAAATCTGTTTTCTTAATAATACCGTCTTTTTGTTACAAATAATACTTGTTTATTTTTATCAAATTCACGAACTCTAATTACAGTGCTTACTTTTTCATCTTCACCTAATTTAATTAGATTTCCTATCAATTTCCCTCTTGCTTGTTTTTCCTACTTCAGGAATTTCATAAACTTTTTAAGCTAAATACTTTCCCTTTATCTGTAAATACTAATAATGTATCTAAGTTTTTAGCAATATACATATCTTTAACAACATCATCTTCTATTGTATTTGTTGCATTTGATCCAACTCCACCTCTTCTTTGTGAATGATACGAGTCCGTTGCTATTCTTTTTACATATCCTTTTTCCAGTCAATGTCACTACAACATCTTCATCTTTAATCAAGTCTTCTATACCTATTTCAACTCTTGCATTTTTGAATTTCTGTTTTTCTTTCATCACCAAAGTTTTCTTTAAGCTCTAATACTTCATCTTTTATAATTCTATATTTTTATTGTCATCAGCTAAAAATAGACTTCAATTCTTCAATTAATAACATTAAATCTCTATATTCTTGCTCAATTTTGTCTCTTTCTAGTCCAGTCAATCTTTGTAATCTCATATCTAATATTGATCTTGCTTGAATTTCTGTAAATCCAAAGTTTGCCATTAATTGTCTCTCTCGCAATATTAGCATCTCTCGATCCTCTAATAATTTTAATAACTTCATCTATATTATCTAAAAGCTATTTTAAATCCTTCCAAGATATGAGCTCTATTTTTCAGCTTTCGTTAAATCAAATTTTTACTCTTCTTGTTACAACCTCATATCTATGTGCTAAATAATTTTCTAAAAATTTGTTTTAAATTTAATACTTTAGGAGCATTATTTACTAAAGCTAGCATTATTATTCCAAATGTATTTTGTAAATCTGTATATTTATATAAACTATTTAATACTAACTCGCTTTCTTCTCCTTTTTAATTTCAATAACTATTCTTATTCCTTCTCTGTCCGATTCATCTCTAAGTCTGAAATTCCAGTTATTTTTATTTCTAACTAATTCTGCTATTTTTCAATTAATCTAGATTTATTTACTTGATAAGGAATTTCCATTACAATTATTGATTCTCTACCTTTTTATCTGTCTCAATTTTTAACTTTTCCAGCAACTCTAATCTTTCCACGCCCAGTTTTATACGCATCTATTATTCCTTGTTTCCCATTAATTGTCGCACCTGTTGGAAAAATCAGGACCTTTTTATGTGAGTCATTAATTCTTCAATTGTAATATCTCTATTATCAATTAAAAGCTACAATTCCATCACAAACTTCAGATAAATTGTGTGGCGGTATATTTGTCGCCATTCCAACTGCAATCCCGTTTGCTCCATTTAATAATAAATTAGGTAATTTTGCAGGTAAAACTGTTGGTTCATCCAAACTTTCATCAAAGTTTTTTCTATAATCTATCGTATCTTTGTCTATATCTTGCAACAATTCGTTAGTTAATTTTGCCATTCTTGCTTCGGTATATCTCATGGCAGCACTTCGTCCCCATCGATTGATCCGAAGTTTCCATGCCCGTCAATCAACTCATATCTCATATTAAAGTCTTGAGCCATTCTTACCATCGCTCCATAGACTGAACTATCTCCGTGCGGATGGTATTTCCTCAATACGTCCCCAACAATTCTTGCCGATTTTTGAACGGACTTTTATGTGTCATTCCCATTTCGTTCATTGCAAATAATATTCTTCTATGAACAGGTTTCAATCCATCTCTTACATCAGGTAACGCACGACTTACAATTACTGACATTGAATAATCTAAATAAGATGCTTTTATTTCATCTTCAATATAAATATTCACTTCATTTGATAAGTCTGTTTCTTTTGTCCCTTCAACGATAATTTCTCTATCGTCATTCATATCCATTTCTTCTAATTCTTTCTTTTCATCATCATCTCTGAAATCGTCTGACATTTTTCACCTCTTATTTTATACTTTTTCTATTTTTAATATTTTTCCATTACTACTTTTTGATTTACTAACCCACATTTTTCATAAAAATGCAATTGCTCTTTCATTAAACGAATAAACATCTAATGTTAAATTGTAACATCCTATTTCTTTCGCATAATTTTCCACAAAGTCATAAAGTTGCTTTCCTATATTTCCACTTCTACTATTTTTATCTACACAAAAATCATCTATAAATAATGTCTTTACTTTTTGCAAACTATCATTTTCCTCTATGTTTTTAATGCACAAAAATATGCCCCAAAGTTCTATTTTCTTCATCTATTGCTAAAAATATAACTCATCATGAATATATTTTTCTAATGCTCATCTGTATATTTTCTTGATCCTTTTTAAATAAATCATTTCTTCCTTCTACATGCACATCATGTACTTGATAAAAGTAATTTTGCAATTTTCAGGTATATCATGTTTTGTCGCTTTTCTTATTTTCATTTTTCTTCCCTTTTTTATTACACATCTAAGTTTCTTACATAATTTGCATTTTCTCTATAAATTGTCTTCTAGGTTCTACTTTATCACCCATTAAAACATTAAACATTTTATCTGCATAACTTGCATCTTCCATCGATACTTTAAGTAATGTTCTTTACTTCTGGATCTAATGTTGTTTCCCATAATTGTTCAGGATTCATTTCTCCTAATCCTTTATATCTTTGACAGTATATCTTCATTATCTCTTTCTAATACTGTTGTTATTTTGTTTTAATTGTTCATCAGAATAAGCATATTTTATTGCTCTTCCTGCTTTGAATTTTATATAAAGGTGGCTGTGCAATATAAACATACCCTTCATTAATAAAGTTCTCTTAAATGTCTATAGAAGAATGTCAACATCAATGTTCTTATATGAGCTCCATCGACATCGGCATCTGTCATTATTACAATTTTTATGGTATCTTAATTTTTCAAGGTTCATATCTTCACCAAATCCAGCTCCAAATGCTGTAATCATGTCCCTTATTTCTCATTTTCTAACGCTTTATGAACTCCTGATTTTTCTACATTTAATATTTTCCCTCTAAGTGGCAATATTGCTTGGAATCTTCTATCTCTTCCCATTTTTGCCGATCCACCCGCTGAGTTACCCTCAACTATAAATATTTCAGATTCTGACGGATCTTTACTTGAACAATCTGCAAGTTTACCTGGGAAAGCGATCCAACTTCTAGCGTATCTAATACTAATTCTCTTGCTTTTTGTAGCCTCTCTAGCTTTTTAGATACTGCCATTTTTCTATTATTTTTCAGGCTTCTTTTTGGATGATCTTCTAAATAAAATTTCAAGTTTGTTCCAACTATATTTGACACAATTCCAGTAACTTCACTATTTCCTAGTTTAGTTTTTGTTTGCCCCTCAAATTGTGGCTCAGGAATTTTAACACTTATAACACAAACTAAACCTTCTCTAACGTCAGATCCTTGGAATGTTCCATCTTTTTCTTTTATTAAATTCATTTGTTTTGCAATATCGTTAATCGTTCTAGTTAAAGCTGTTCTAAATCCACTTACATGTGTTCCACCTTCATGAGTATTAATATTATTTACAAATGAATAAACATTTTCTCTTTGTGATAATGTATAAGTCATAGCAATTTCAGGCTTCAACAAATTTAGCTCCTCGCATGTAGTCGTTCCATCTTCATTTTGTACTTCTACTTCTTTGGCTCCTCTATTTGATATGTATCAGACATATAAATTACATCTTCTATAACTTTATCATCGTCATCTGCTATCTCTCTTAAAAATCTTTAATTCCACCTTCAAATATAAACGTTTCTTCTTTTTAAAGCATCCTTTTTCTTTCATCAATTAAAAGTGATTTTTAAGCCCTTTATTTAAGTATGCTAATTCTTTAATCTTGATTGTAAAACTGAATAATCATACACCGTTGTTTCAAATATTTCTGCATCTGCTTTAAATTTTTACTGTTGTTCCATGTGCTTCTTCTGGAGCTTCACCTATTACAACTGGAGCTGATGTAGGTATTCCTCTTGCAAATGTTTGTCTTGTAATAGCTCCATCTCTAGTTACTGTTGCTTCTACCCATTCAGATAATGCATTTACTACCGAAATTCCTACTCCGTGTAATCCTCCAGATACTTTATAGTTGTCATTATCAAATTTCCCTCCAGCATGTAAAACTGTCATAACTACCTCTAATGTAGATTTTCCTGTTTTATGCATAGAAACCGGGATTCCACGCCCATTATCTTGAACTTCTATTACATTATCTTCTAAAAATTTTAACTACTATATATTACATATCCCAGCTAATGCTCGTCCACACTGTTATCCACAATTTCCCATACTAAATGGTGCAACCCTCTCGATGAAGTTGACCCAATATACATTCCCGGTCTTTTTCTTACGGCTTCCAATCCTTCTAAGACCGTAATACTCTCTGCTCCATAATTGTTATTAGACATTTATTTCCTCCATATTTATTTTTATTATTTTTATTATGTTTCATATGAAACTTTTATATTTTTCATAATATATAATTTTATCATATTTTTTTAGTTTTCAAAAAGGTTAATTTTAAATTAAAAATGAAATTGTTTTTAAATTTTCTTATATTTATTTTATTTACCTTCTTCCAACTTTTTCAAATATCTTTTTGTTTTGATCTTATATTTATTCTCATTTTTGATAAATTCTTTGATTTTCCAACTATTTTAACTACTTTTTCTAAAGTTTCCAAAGCTTCATCAAATTCTTTTCAAATTTTCATGAGCATAAATTAGACTTATATAATTTTTCATAATTATCTGGCTCTAATGCTATAAAGCTGTTTACTTACTGCTCTTTCATAATCTTTTTAATACTAAGACTGAATATCTTCCTTCCATATTTAAAGCCATTTTCATAGGAAAACCACTATTTTTATAATTTATTATTAAAAGTTCCATTTCATCCCATAAAAGCTTCGGACACTATTAATTCATAAAAATTTTTCATATACTAATGGAGTTGCTATATAATCTGAATTTATAGAAATATTATAGTTTTCACAGCTTTTTCCACATTTCCTATTGAATAATACGCATCTGCTATTTTCATATAAAGATAATATTCTGCAGCATCAGACATATTTTTATTTTATTTTCATATATATCCATTGCTGTTTCAAATTTACCTATTCTTAAAATGTAACTCTGCTAATTCATAAAATCCATCAATATTATCAGGTTCCCATTTCTATTGCTAATTTTATGTAATTCATTGATTTTTTTATAATGTTTTAAATTCATAGAACTAATTGCCATATTCAAATATACATGATAATTTTTGATTTTTCAATATATTTTTCATAATAAATCATTGATTTTTTTATATTTTTTTCTAATTCCTGATTTAAATATCCCATAGTAAACAATACTTCCTAAATCGTCACTATAATATTTATAAGCTTTTTCTGCATATTTAAGTGCTTTCCAACAAATGCCTCAATTTGTGATAACACTTTACACATTAACATTAATCCTCTTTTGTTATACTCCTCTATCTCAAATATAGTTTCTAAATAAATTATCGCACTTTGAATATCTCCTTTTTCTAATTCAATTTCAGTTTCCTTTTAATAACTCCTCTATTGTCATCTTTTCATTAAAAAACTATACTATTTACAAGTCTTTCATATTCTTCTGCTCTCATTTCTATCGCACGAGTAACATATGAAGTTATATAAATAAAAATCTTTTGTAAATATTATAGTTCTTTTTCCCTTTCTCTTTATCGATAAATCTATTATCGCTCCAATATTTTTATTACAATCTTCTTTTTATAAAAAATTTCATAATCCATTATTAAATCTATTTCTTTTTAAATTTATAAAAAAATATTATTTTCTATATAAATATACATTTTATTTTATTTTTCCTCTATTTTTCTAAAATTCATTTCATTTTTATTTTTCTTAATACTTTATTTCTTTCTTTTTATAAATATTTATATCTTTAGTTCCAATTTTAAAATCAATATACATACTTATTAAAAATTTCTACATCTCTTTTATTTTCATTTTTTTATTTCTTCTCTATAATCGCTATTTTTCTTCAATTTCTATGTTTGCCTTTTCACATAAACAAAGTAACTCTGAAAAACACTTTGTGCCAAAAATCTCGTACTTTATAATATGTATATGTATCTGTTTTTTTGTTAAATTAATTGCCTCTGTTTCTCCAATATATGGATCTCTTTCTATCAATTCTTTTCATCTTTTTTTGTTTTATTATTTCTTCATTTTCATAACATTCAAAAACATCTTTTCTTCTTCATTACTTGGCAAAAATACTTTTTCCACAAGTTTTACACTTTTTATATCCTTCTCCCAATAAAAATCTCTTTTTAGCTGAATTTATAGCTATCTCTTTTCATTTTTGCTATTTCCGGATATGTTATTTTTGATATACTTTCCTCAATTTTTTATTTTTTTCTTCAGAAAGTTTTATTTCACTAAATTCTTTTTATTTTTTTCTCTATATTTTCTTCTCTTTTTCTAAAAAAATTTTTCTATTTTTCAATTATTTCTTCTTTTTATATCTATCAAGCTCTCTCTATTTATATTTCAAGATTATAAACTACTCTAAAAATCATTTATTTTTAAAAATTATTGCTTCTTGAGATACAATTAAAGCCTGATAAATATTACTTTCTTTTTACATTTATAAAAAGTTTTTCCATTATATAAATATTTAGGTTCACAATTTGCACTTATTATTTCATCAAATATTTTTCCCAATTTTTTTACTTAATTTCCATAAATTATATCTTTCTGTATTAAAAATCAAACTTTTTCTCTCAATCAAATTATTTGTCAAATTTTTTTATAGAAACATATCCTTTACTCATCAACTATCACCTTTCCCCTATCTACAATAATTTTTCCCTTCTATTCCCAAATCTTCCGTAGATGTTATAAAACATTGTATTTTTATTTACAAAATAATTTAGTATACTTTTTCTAATCTCATCAAAATATGAAGCTCACATCGTCCATTATAAATATAGGATATTCATTTTTCTTTAACTAACATATCTATTTCTGATACTTTCAACGAAAATATTATTGATTTTTCTCTCCTTGAGACGAATACATTTTTAGCATTTTTCCCATTTAACTCAAATACAAAATCATCTTTTGTGCATCTAAGTAAACTAAATCCTAAATATTTTTCTCTTTCAAATCTACATTGTACCTCAAATTTTTCCTTTAATTCTTCACGACTTTGTTTTTCTATATTTCCCAAAAAAACATTCATATTTTAATTTTTAATTCAGATTTTTCATCAAATAATTTACGATAATTTAAGTTAAGTAAAATTGATAAACTTCTTATAAATTCTCGTCTATATAAAAATTATATTTAATCCTTCTTCTATAAATTTTTCATTATATATTTTATAAATTTCATCTTCTGTTTTTATCTTTTTATTAATTTATTTCTTGTTTTTAATATCTTTTCAAAAATCAACTATTGATTTTTAAATAATTTTTTTAGCTTGTGAAATTTCATAATTAAAAATTACGTCTAACTCCCGGATTTCCCACTATAAGCTCTATATCTTCAGGAATAAATGAAATTATATTCAAAAGCCCAACATAATCAATATAACTATTTTTCGTTCTATTCACATAAAAATCTCTTTTATCTTCATTTACATCTACTGCTATCGTATTTTCATTCTCATTTTTACTAATATATTTTTCCAAAAACAGTCACTCTATTCCAATTATACTTTATTAATTCTTTATGTTCTAAAAGCTTTTTCCCGTTGCTAAAAATGAACGAGCTTCTATCAATGATGTTTTTCCCTGTCCATTTTACCATATATTAAATTAAAATTTCTGTCTAAATCTATTTTTATTTTCTAAACAACGAAAAATTATTGTAATTTATTTGACTTAAATACATTTCATCCTCTTTTTATTAAATATATTTTTTTAGTGAAAAATATTGGTTTTATTTCTAACTATTTTTTTCATTTCCTAAAAAATTCTCTCATCGCTTTCAATGTTTTTTTCCAGCATCTTTCACTATAAAATTATATACCCATTGCCTTTTGTGTCAATAAAAAAATCCTCTTATATATTTATCTTTAAAAATATTTGTGCTCTAACTCTTTCTATTTCACTCCATGGAATTTGAATATAATCTTCGGATTTCTTTCATTATAAAATTCAAAAAGCTCTATTTCCAATTAAAAATATTTCCGTGTTTATTTCAAAAAAATCCTGACATATTATTAGCTTTAGTCGTAAAGAATATTTTTGTATTTTGTGAAATTGCCATATTCTCCTCTTTTCTTTTTATTTTATATAGTAAAAAGAAGCTAAACTATTAAATTTAGCTCCTTTTTATTTTTATAATTTTATTTTTATATTTTAGAATATTCCTATTACATGCCCTACAATACCAACTGCAAATAATCCAAAGATAATTGCGATTGGATTAACTTTTTTTCTTAAGTAGCCACATACATAAGAATGTTAATAATAATGCTGCAAATCCTGGAATTAATTGGTTTAAGTTATCTTGTAATGTTGTAACTTTTTCTGGCGATAATGCCATTCCGCTTGCTAATTGAGATAACACAGTTTGTAATTGTGTTCCATCAACTGATTGGATTTTATCAAATTCAACATAAGCTCCTTTTGATAAAGTTACTTTTTGAAATTACCATTGGGAAAGTTTATTGATGTCCATCTTTGTACCAAAAATTCCCATTACAAACATTCCTAAAATTGAGCTCCTTTTAGTTATTGTTTGTAAAAATTCCACCTGATAAATCTTTTTGTAATTTCTGACCCTTTTTGATAACCAAGTTCTTGTGTATACCATAAGAATGACACACGAATTACGTTCCATACTATAAAGAAGAATAACGGTGCAATTATTGATCCACCTGTTGCAAGTGAGCTGCAATCGCTCCTAAAATTGGTCTAACGGTAAACCAGAATACTGGATCTCCTATTCCAGCTAAAGGTCCCATCATTCCTACTTTTTACCCCTTGAATTGCTGCGTCTTCTATCGGTACTCCATTAGCTTTATCTTCTTCTAATGCTAATGTTACTCCTAAAATTGGTGCTGCTATGTATGGGTGAGTATTGAAAAATTCTAAATGTCTTTTTAAAGCTGCAGAAGCATCATCTTTATTTGGATATAATTTTTTTCAATGCTGGGATTAATGAATAAGCCCAACCTCCATTTTGCATACGTTCATAGTTCCAAGAACCTTGTAAAAATTGTGAACGAAGCATAACATTACGACGATCTTCTTTTTGTTAATTTTATTTTTATCATTCATTTTAATTTCCTCCTAGTATTAATAATTATCCAAAATATCGCCTAATGGGTCACCAGAAGATGCTGAACCAGCTTCCTCCACCATTCCCTTTATTTTTTTAGAAAGATTTAAGTAAATGATAGCTAAACTCATTCCTATCATTCCTGTTGCAATTAATGTTAATTGATTTAACGGTGCTAATGCAAATCTAAGAAGAAGAAAAGGCCATACCTCTTTTGTTGCCATTAAGTTAATAACCATTGCATACCCAACTGCTACTACAAATCCACCACCAATTGTCATTCCTGATGTAAACCAAGCTGGTAATGAACCTAATCCTGCTTGCACTATTTCTGATGGAATAAACATAAGTAACAATGCTGGAATTGCAATACGTAATCCTTGACATGCAAGTGCTATCATATGCCAAATTTCTACACTTTTAAAGTCCCCTTTTTCAGCTGCTCTATCTGCTTGGTGCACAATAACTACTGATAAAGTTCTTACTATCATTGTTAATACTAATCCTACTGTTGCTAATGTAATTGCTGCTGCTATTGCTACATTACGACCTTCTGGTGTAAAGTTTCCTGCTTTAACGAAAAATTATAGCTGATGCTACTGAGCTAATGCTGCATCTGGTGCTATTGCTCGCTCCTACATTTGCCCATCCTAATGCTATTAATTGTAATGCCCACCTAATATTATACATTCTGGTATATGCCCTGTTGCTAATCCTATTAAAGAACATGCAATTATTGGTTGATGGAATTGAAATTGATCTAAAACACCTTCCATTCCTGCAATAAAAATGCAACTATTAGTACAAGAATAATTGCAATAATACTAAATTCCATAATATCCTCCTATAATTTTATAATTTTTAATCCTTCTCCAGCTTTAGCTGAAATAAGTTTAAATAAGTCTACTGGTTCTATCTGCTGTTACTTTTACGAACATCAAATTTAACACCTAAGTTGTCTAATTTTTATAAGTTTCTACATCTTTTTGATCCATTGAAATTGCATTATTTACTAATACTTTTCCTACAGAGTGTGCCATTGACCCTATATTTAATTCTTTTTATATCTACACCTTTTTCAATTACATATAATGCATCTTGAGGATTTTCAAATAATAATAATGCTTTTGTTCCACCAAAACGAGTATCTTTTGATACTTCTACTAATTTATCTAAAGGTATTGTATGTGCTTTTACACCCGGAGGTGCTGCTTGCTCTATTAATTTTTACGCAATTCATCTTTTGCAACTGAATCTGAAACTACAATTATTCTATCTGATTTGTACTTTTTGCCCAGTTTGTAGCAACTTGTCCATGTAATAAACGAGTATCTATTCTTGCTAAAACTATTTTTAATTTTCCATCTCCTATAACTGTTCCTTCTGAATTTCTGCTTGTGATGTTGCTTGTACTGCTACCACTTCTTCTTTTTTTAGCTGGCTCTAAATGTTCCGGTTTTACTTTAATTTGATCTTTTGCTGAATTTATTAGAGCTTTTGCTACATCGTGTGCTTTATCTGTTTCTTCTCTTTCCATAAGCTTCCTAGTAACATTGGTAAAATTAAGCCCTGCAACTATTGCTCTATTTTCAGGTGATTCTTCTAACAATCTATTAGCTTGATTGAAAGGACTTCCACCCATAGATCTACTAAGAATAATATTTCTTCAGTTTCCAATTTTGTTATGGGACTTCTGAAGTTTTCTGTAAAGATCTTCAGGACCTTCACTTGGCATAAATACAACTGATTCTACTTTTTCTTGCTCCCCTAATATCATAGAAGATGACTGTTTTATACCAGCTGCAAATTCACCATGTGTTGCAAATGATAATTCCTACCATTTTTTTACCTCCTATTTATAATTTAAAAATTTTTACTTCTCTCCACTTTATTATTATAACTTTATTTTACAATACTTATATTTATTTATTTTATTTATGTTTAATCTTTTTATAATAAATTACATTTTTACTTTTATTATATCTTTTTACTTAATTATTTCCTATTTTATAATAAAAATGAGATTTTTATAAATCTCATCTTTCACTTTTTATAATGTTTCAATTTTATTTTTCTCCATTAAACTCCACTATATCTCAGGATATATTTTTACCTCTTCTTGTTTCTATTTCATCATTTACTTTTACTAATCCATCAAGTATTATCATTTTTGAGCTTCAACTCCAGAACTTGTAAAATTTGCCCATTTTAAAAAGTTGATCTAATTTAATAAATTCTGTTTTTATTTTTATTATTTCTATTTCATCATTTAATTTATCCATTTTTATCTCTTTTTCTTTTTAAATTTATTGCGTTATATTTTGTTTTATTCTATCTATTTGATTTTTAAAAATTTTTATCTTCTGCTATTTTCTCCTCAATTTTTCTAATACTGCTTATAACTGTACTATGATCTCTTCCTCCAAAAGTCCTCCTATTGATGTTAAATTTAAATCTAACATCTCTTTTTAAAAATAAACATGATATTTGTCTTGCATTTACTATTTTCAGCTTGTCTTTTTAGATTTCATATCTGATACTGATATAGTAAATTCTTGAGATACTACTTCTATTATTTTTCTGCCGTAATTTTTAGCTTTTTGTGTTTTCACTCTATTAGCTAATTCATCCTGTGCTTGTTGTATAGTTATATTTTTCGTTTTAATAAACTTGCTCTTGCAATTATTGTAGTTAATACTCCTTCTAATTCCCTACATTAGAACTAACATTATCTGCTATATATTCCAATATATTTTTTCTATTTTTATATTTTTCATAGCTGTGAAATTTTCTAATATTTGCATTCTCGTTTCATATCCCGGTCTTTGCATTTCAATTGTTACCCTTGAACAAATCTCGTTTCAAGTCTTTCAGATAAATTTTTATATCTTTTGGATATCTATCACTTATCATTATAATTTGTTTTCCAGATTCTTGTAATTTATTAAATGTATGGAAAAATTCTTCTTGAACTTTACCTTCTCCTTGTGCAAATATTTTTCAAAAAAATTGAATATCATCTAATAAAAGAACATCTAAATTTCTAAAATTATCTCTAAATGCTTCTATTCTATGTTCTCTTATAACTTTATAATATTCATTTGAAAATTCTTCAGATGTCACATAAAAACTCTTTTTATCTGGTCTTTTTCCAAAATTGCATTTCCTACAGCTTGCATCAAATGTGTCTTTCCAAGTCCTGATCCTCCATAAATAAATAAAGGATTGTAAGCTGGTTCATCTTTAGTTGTTACTGAATCAATAACTGCAAAACAAGCTCTATAAGCAAGTTTACTATTATCTCCTATTACAAAAATTATACATTGTTTTACTTTTATTCAAATTAGTTTTATTTTGTTGCATTTTAAATTCTTGTATTCTATATATATCTTTTGTGTTATTTTCTACTTTTTCATTTCAAAAACAACATCAATACTTTCATCAAGTAAAATTTCTGCTGCATCTTCTATTTTTAAAAAATTTTTCAATTTCTGTTTTTATTAATAAACTTTCACAAATTAAAGTTAATGTATTATCTGAAAAATCTTTTGCCTCAACATTCTTAAAAATCATATTATATTTATTTTCTTCAATACTCGTTTTACAAATTTTTATTTTTTTCCCACAAATCTGAGGCTTTATAATCCATAATTTATTCGTATGATCAAAATTTTAATCATACTCTCCTTTCTAAATTTAAAAATCATTATATATTTATTTTTATAAATTGAATATTTTATCATAAAAATCATATATTTTTTTCAAGATATTAACATTTCCACAGTGTTTTCCACATAAAAAAATAATAAAAATAATATTTTTATACACTTTTTCACATTTTTCCACACTTTTACCCACATTTATAAAAAAATATAGAAAAAGCTATTCTTTTAAAAATTTTCCACTTTTCCAAAAAGTTGTTAAAAATATGTAGAAAAAAATGTAGATATAAATTAACTAACATTTTTTTCCAAAAATTATCCACAATAAAATTAAACAAAACCCTTAAAAAACTATATTTCCACGAATCCACTGACTATAATAATAATAATATAAATAAAGAATAAATATATTATATATTATATAATGTTGATATAAAAATTTATATAAAACAAAAACTTATAAATAAAGTAAATAAGACTTGACTTTTTATTATTTTTGTATATTATATGATGTACATAAATTAAAAATCAATTTTAATAAATTATAAAAGTTATAGAAAGGAAAAAGGAATGACAAAAGAACATACCAACCAAATAAAAAGAAAAAGAAAAAGATCACGGATTTAGAACAAGAATGAAAACTAAAAATGGAAGAAAAAGTTTTAAAAAGAAGAAGAGATAAAGGTAGAACAAAATTATCAGCATAACCCGGTGACAAAATAAAACACCGGTTTTTAAATAAAAAAATAAAATTTCATTTAGGAAATATTATATGTCAATTAATAAAATAAAACTAGAGAATTTTCAAAAATTTATAATAATTCAAAAATATATACAAAATATACAATAATTTTTGTTAATAAAAATAATACTAATAAAAATTTTTGGTTTTTGTAGCTAGTAAAAACAGGAAATGCAGTTAATAGAAATAGAATAAAAAGATTATTTAGAGAAGTTATAAAAAAATAATCAAGATAAATTTAAAGAAAAAGATTATATAATTGTAGGAAAGCTATATTAAAAGAAAATATAGCTAATTTGTGTTATAAAGATATAGAAAAAGATATATTAAAAAGGTTTAAAAAAATAAAATCATAACGGAGGAATGATGTTTAGAATAAAATTTTTAGAAATGATAGTAGTAGATGTGTTAAAAAGCTATTAATGGAATTGTTGGAAATTATGGGAATTGCTATAATTATTGTTACTATTTTAATGAGAATATTAATTTTTCCATTAACTTTAAAAACAAGAAAAAAATCAATGAAAAATGAAAGATATACAACCTGAAGTAGATAAAATTAGAGAAAAAAATATAAAGATGATCCACAAACATTAAATCAAAAAAACAATGGAAATTTATAAAGAAAAATAATGTAAATCCTATGGGAGGATGTTTACCTATTTTAATACAAATGCCTATTTTTTTGTAGCTTTATATTATGCTTTTTGTTGGAAATACTATTCCTTCAGATGCTACATTTTTATGGTTTAATTTAAAACAACCAGATCATTTTATGAAACTAGGAACATTTACAATTAATTTATTACCTATTTTAAATACTTTTAGTAACATTTATTCAACAAAAAGTAATGATGGGAGTACAACCACAAGATAAAAAAATAATCCTATGAGCTCAATGTTATATACAATGCCACTTATGATGTTATTTATATTTTATAATATGCCTTCAGGAGTAACGCTATATTATTTAGTTTCAGGAGATTATCAGTATTACAACAATATTTCATAATGAAAGGAAGAAATTAATTATGAAACTACAAGCTCAAAAATAGAATAGAATTAGAAGAAATGATAAAAAGAAGCATTACATTAAATGATGATGAAACTGTTAAAAATAACAGTTATAAAAAGAGCCTAAAAAATATTATTTTTTTAATATAAAAGGAACTTATGAAGTAGAAATAATAAAAATCAGATGAAAAAAAGTAAAAAGAATTTCACAAAAAGAACAAAAAAATAGAAAAATAAAACTTATGAGTACAAAGAATCTTTTTGAGAGAGAAAAATTTTGAAAAATAAAAAGAAAAATACTAAAGAATATGAACATAAAACACCTAAATTTGAAAGAAGAAAAAGTTGAAACTGATTCAAATGAAAATACAAATTATAACAAAAATTAGAGGTTTTATAAAAGAATTTATTGTTAAAACAAAATTAGATATAACAATATTAGATATAAAAAGTTGGAGACAGATATATTGTAAATTTAGATGGAAAAGATATGAGATACTTAATAGGAGAAAAAGGAAGTACATTAAATAGTTTAGAATATTTATTGACATCTGTTAAAAACTTTTAAAAATATAAAAGTAGTTATTGATTCAAATAATTACAAAAGAAAGTAGAGAAAAAGTATTAAGAAATTTAGCTAGAAAACAAGGAAAAAGTACAAGAAACAGGTAGATCAATAAAATTAAATCCAATGTCTGCTAGAGAAAGAAAAAAATAATACATGAAGAAATTTCTTATATGAAAGGTCTTAAAACAGAAAGTCAGGGAGAAGAACCAAAAAGATTTTTGGTAATAAAACCTGAATAAAAAGAAAATGAGGTATAGCAAATGTTATTTGATACAATAGCTGCCATATCAACTCCAAGAGGAGAGGTGGAATAGGAATAGTAAGAATATCAGGAGATAAATCATTTGAAATTTTAAATAAAATATTTAGAAAGAGCCCAAATAATGATTTGGGTTTTTCTAAATTTAATTATGGATTTATTTATGATGAAGAAAAATAATAGATGAAGTTATGATAGTAAGATTAAAAGCACCTAAAACTTATACTTGTGAAGATATAGTTGAAATAAATTGCCACGGTGGAAATTTAATAACTGAAAAAGTATTAGAAATTGTGTTAAGACAAGGTGCAAGACATGCTGAAAGAGGAGAATTTACAAAAAGAGCATTTATGAATGGAAGAATAGATTTATCACAAGCTGAGCAGTTATAGATTTAATACATGGAAAAACAGAAAAAGTATATCACTTTCTATGGATCAGTTAAGAGGAGATCTAAAAAGAAAAATAAAAACATTTTAAAAAAGGCATTACTTGATGTAACAGCACATGTTAATGTAGTTTTGGATTATCCGAAGAAGAATTGATGATCCTCTTCCTGAAAAATTTAAGAATAAATTTAGAAAAAGTTTTTGAAGAAGCAAATATATTGATTGAATCTTATGATAAAGGTAAAAATAAAAGATGGAATAAAAACAGTAATTGTAGGGAAAACCAAATGTTGGTAAATCAACTTTATTAAATTCAATTTTAAAAAGAAGAAAGAGCAATTGTAACTCATGTAGCAGGAACAACAAGAGATATAATTGAAGAAATAATTAATATAAAAGGAATTCCATTAGTGTTGGTAGATACAGCAGGAATTAGAGAAACGGAAGATATTGTTGAAAATATAGGAGTTGAAAAATCAAAAGAATTTATAGAAAAAGCTGACTTAGTATTACTTGTCTTAGATAATTCAAGAGAATTAGAAAAGAAGATAAAGAAGTAATTGAAAAAAATAAAAGAAAATAATAAAAAGTAATAGTTTTATTAAATAAAAATAGATTTACCTAAAAAAATTAGATATTTCAGAATATAATTTTGAAAATATTGTAGAAATTTCTGCAAAAAGATAATATAGGAATAGAAAAATATGGAAGATACGATATATTCATTTATAGTAGATAAAAATGTAGAAAATTCTGGAGAAAAATTAATAATTACAAATATACGACATAAGACTGCACTTGAAAAACAAAAAGATTCAATAAAAAGTATATTTGAAACAATAGATATGGGACTTCCAATGGACTTAATTTCTGTAGATTTAAAAAGAAGCACTTGATAGTCTTTTCAGAAATAACGGGAGAAATTACGTCTGAAGATATTTTTAGACCATGTTTTTGGTAATTTCTGTGTTGGAAAAATAAAATTAATAAAAATTAAACTAAAAAGAAGGGAAAACTGGGTAGAAATATTATGAGAAAAATAGTAATTGCAAATAATAAAGGTGGAGTAGCAAAAACGACAACTGTGTATAATTTAGCATCATATTTTGCAAAAAGGGAAAAAGTGTTAGTAGTTGATTGTGATCCGCAAGGAAATTTAACAGATGCTTTAGGAGTAGATCCAAATGAAGTGGAATATACAATTTATAATGCTTTAAGTGAAAAATATAAAAAGCAATGATAAAATTGCCACAATATGATAATTTTTATTTAGTGCCAAGTAATTTAGAAAGTGAAAGAGTAAATACTACTTTAGACTCACAAATAAGTAGAGAAAGTATATTAAAAATATTAGATGATGTAGAAAAATGATTTTTGATATATGTATGATAGATACATCTCCGTCATTATCTTTATTAACTATAAATGCAATAGTTGCAGCTGATAGTATTTATGTTACATTGAAAGCAGGATATTTTTGAATTAAGAGGAGCAGGACTTTTAATTTCAACAATTAATGAAAATAAAACAAGATTTGAATAATAAACTTGAAGTAAAAGGTTTAATTTTGGCACAATTTGATACAAGAACAAGTTTATCAAAAAGATTCAAAATCACAATTAGAACAATATTTTAGTAGTACTGTAATGAAAAAAATACTGTAAGACAAAATGTAGATTTAGCAAAAGCTCCAGCACATGGACAAGATATATTTACATTTGCTCCTTATTCAAATGGTGCAAAAGATTATGAATTTTTAGCAAATGAAATGTTTGAGAGAAGGATTAATATGGTAAATCAAAAATATTTTTGAGCTAGAAATCCTTTTTCTAATTTGTCAACAGAAAAACTAAAAAGTTTTGTAAAAACAATTTGAACAAAATGAAAATATTAGAGCAGAAATATTAAAAATAAGTGGAGCTAAAATAACAACGATTAATGAAAAATTAATAGAAAAATAGATTTTGAAGATAGAGAATTTATAAATCGTGAAAAATAAGTTATGATAAAAATAATAGAAACGGAAGCAATTCAAAAATTTAGCTCAATCAATATTAGAAATAGGAATAATAAATCCAGTTTATATTATAGAGAAAATGAAAAATATAAAATATTATCAGGATTTAGACGATTATCTGCTGTTTTCTTACGGCTATAAAAATATAGAAAAATTTTAATATTGCTGGAACAAACAATGTAATAATAATGCCAGAAAATACAAGTTATGAAATTTTAGATAAAAATATCGCTACATGAAAATACATTAAGAGAAGATTTGACTGTACTTGAAATTTCAATGAAAATTTGGAAAGAAAGTAAAAATAAAGGAAAAAGCAGAACAAATAGCAAAAAGAATATGGTATTTCTAAAAGAACAGTTGCAAGATATATGCGTGTAGCAAAAATATCCTGAAAGAGTTAGTAGAAAAATTAGAGGAAATTAAAAATATAAGAAAAGCTGATACTATTTTTAATTATTTAAATCAAGTTAATTTTTGAAAATGGTAGAAAAATATAGAAAAATTATCAAAAATGGAAGTTTCTGAAATAGAGAGAAATTAGAAAATTGAAAGAAAAATAGCTTTGGGAACGAAAAATAATGATAAAAAGGGAAAAAGTTACTACTTTTGAAATTCAAAAACAATTAAGTGACGAAGATATAAAAAATTAATGATATTTTAGAAAAATATTTATAAAAATATTAAAAGGATAAAAATGAATAGATTATTTGATTTGAAAAGTACAGAAAAATAATGAAGAAAATAATGAAAATATAGATGAAAAAGCTATGAAAAAATTAAGAAAAAGAAGTTGAAAGACATAATAAACTTTATTATATAGATGATAAGCCTGAAATTACGGATATTGAATATGATATATTAATAAAAATTAAAAATAGAAAATGAAAATCCTGAATTTAAAGAAAAAAATATGAAAAATATAAGGAAGAATTATCTCCAACAGAAAAATTGGAGGAATTGCAAGTGAAAAAATTTTCAAAAGTAATTCATAAAAGTACCTATGTTAAGTTTGTCTAACACTTATAATATTGGAGAAATTGAAGATTTTGACCAAAGATGTAGAAAAAAATTGTAGGATTAGATAAAAATTAGAGTATATATTAGAATTGAAATTAGATGGATTGAGTATAAGTTTAATATATGAAAAATGGTAAATTTATAAAAAGCTGTAACTCGTGGAGATGGACAAATTGGAGAAGATGTTACGGAAAATGTTAGTCAAAATAAAATCTATTCCTAAAAAAATTAAAAAGAAAATATATCTATTGAAGTAAGAGGAGAAATAGTTTTACCAATATCTCAATTTAATAAAGTGAATAACGAAAAGAATGGAAGAAGGAGAAGATGTCTTTGCAAATCCAAGAAATGCAGCAGCAGGAACAATAAGACAACTTGATAGTAGTATAGTTAAAGAAAAGAGGACTTGATTGTTATTTATATTATTTAGTTGAAAGCAGAAAAACATGGAGTAAAATCACACGAAGAAAGTATAAAAATTTATTGAAAATTTAGGATTTAAAACTACAAAAATATTTGAAAAATATGATGATTTTATTAAGCTTGAAAAAATCAATAGATAAATGGCATAAAGAGAGAAAAAAATTAGACTATGAAACGGATGGACTTGTAATAAAAGTAAATGATTTTTTTCATTATATGAAAAATTAGGATACACGACAAAAAGTCCAAGATGGGCAATAGCATATAAGTTTCCGGCAGAACAAGTGAAAACAAAAATTGTATAATATAACTTATCAAGTGGGAAGGACTGGAGTTGTAACGCCTGTTTGCAGAACTTGAACCGGTTAATATTTCTGGAAGTATTGTGAAAAGAGCAAGTTTACATAATTTTTGAGGAAATAGAAAGAAAAGATATTCGTATTGGAGATAATGTTATTATAGAAAAGCGGCAGAAATTATACCTCAAGTAGTAAAAGTTGTAGTTGAGGGACAGAACTGGAAATGAAAAAGTTGTAGAAATTCCTACAAATTGTCCAGTTTGTAATAGTAAACTTAGTAAAGAAGAAGGGCAAGTAGCTTTAAAAATGTTATAATCCAGTATGTCCAGAGAAAGTAAAAAGGGAAATAGAATATTTTGTTTCAAGAGATGCAATGAATATTTCAGGTCTTGAGGAAAAATTGTGGAAAGATTTATTGAACTTGGTAAAAATAAAAACAGTTGTAGATATTTATAATTTAGAACAATATAGAGAAGAACTTGAAAAGTTTAGAAAAAAATGGGTAAAAAGTGTAGAAAAATTTATTAAAAAAATATTGAAAAAGTAAAAATCGTGATTTTAATAAAAGTATTTTATGCTTTTAGGAATACCTTTTTATTGGTAAATTTAATGCAAAATTTATTAACTAAAAACTTTTGGAAATATTGAAAAATAAAAGAGCAAAAAAATAGATGAATTATTAGAAGTAAAAAGGGATTGGAAATAAAAGACAGCTGAAACGGTTTTATAATTATTTACAAGATGAAAATAATTGGAATAAAATAGAAAAATTAAAAAGAAATAGGTTTAAAATTTGAAAATGAAAAAGTTGAAAAATAGAAATTGAAGACAATCCAATAAAAAATAAAAAAATTTTTAGCTACAGGTAAATTACAAAAAATATAAAAGAGAAGAAATTAAAGAAATAATATTATCAAAAGGTGGAGAATATTTATCTGGAATTAGTAAAAATTTAGACTATTTGATTGTTGGTGAAAAAGGCAGGAAGTAAATTAAAAAAGCGGAAGCACTTGGAATTAAAAATTTTAAGTGAAGAAGAATTTGAAAAAGAATTTTTAAATTTATAATTATTCTGATTATGTTAAAAAAATAAAAAAATTCTATTATGATACAAAAAAAGTTTAAAAATATTCATAAAAAATAAATTTTTAAAAATTATTTTTGTTTAAGAAATGATAGAATTTATAAAGGAAAAAAATTAATGCTAAAAATTGACAGAATATATATTTTTATTAAAATTAAAAAGAAAAATAATATATAAAAAGGGAGTATATAATATGAAAAAGCAAATAATTTTTTTGGAATATTAGGATTTATTATAACAATAAATTCTATTTCTTTTTCATCTGGAATTTCTTTAGGTGGATTTAATGCTGTAGATTTTCAAAATGGGACAACAACTTTAGCAATTGGAGAAAGTAACATAGTTAATGGAGCATGGACAAATGTAATAGGTGCGGGAAATAATTTAGAATATGCTCAAAATAATCAAATAGGAGTAAGAGGAACAAATTTATTAGGAGAGGGAATATATTATCTTATACAAGAAGAAATAATATTTTTGGAGATAATATGGTAATAAAAGGTTTAGAATCAGATATTTCACAACAAAAATAATTTGATTGGATATAATATAAAAGTAAAAATTGATGATAAAACATCTATAAAAACGTAAATGCAATAGGAAGCGAAATAGATGTGAAAAGTAATAATTCGATTTATTTAGGAAATGAGACAACAAATGCAAATGATGAAAATACAGGTGGTGTAATAGGAACTGTAAATACTGCAATTGTTGATTCATTAACTTATAGTGGATTTCAGGGTGGAAAATCTGTTGGAATAGTAACTGTTGGATCAAAAAGATAAAGAGAGAAGAGTTCAAAAATGTAGCAGCAGGATTAATTGATAAAAAAAGCACTGATGCAATAAACGGGTCTCAATTATATGCAGCAATGAATAATTTAGGAAATTTAGCAAATAGTAATATTAATATTTTAGGGGAAATTCAGTTATTAGTCCTACGGGAAATATAACAATGACAAATATTGGAGATACGGGAAAAAAATAATATTAATGACGCAATAATTGCAGTAAAATCAAATGTAATTTCAGGAGATAATTCTATAAATGTTACTTCACTAACCAATAATGATGGAAGTAAAACATATGATATAAGAATAGATAAAAACTGAATTAGCAACAAAAAAGATTTTTATGATATAGATAAAAATATGAGAGCAGGAATAGCTGGAGTAGCAGCTATAGCAAATATTCCTCAAATAAATGAAGCAGCTCAAATAGATATAATATAGCTGTTGGAGTAGGAAATTATAGAGGAGAAAAAGCAGTTGCGTTAGGTTTTTCAGGAATTTCAGATGGAGGAAGAATTATATATAAAGCAACCTTTTCTATAAATAGTCAAAAAGCATATAGTTTCTGGAGTTGGAATGGGTTATCAATTTGGAAAAAGAGATATTGAACCAAATGAACTAGATAGATTTAAAGCAAAAATTGGCATTAACAAATAGTCAAAAAGATAGTTTAGCTCAAGAATTAAAAAGAAACAAAAAAATAATTTTAAGTATTATAACAAAAAGAAAATGAAGAGATAAAAAGAATTAAAAAATAAAAAGAAATATTAAATTTAAAATAAGAGCATAAATGTTCTTATTTTTATGAGAAAAAAATATAAAAACAGATAAAAACTAAAAAATTAAGAAGAATAAAAATAAAAACGATAATAATCAAAAATAAAAAAATGAAAAATAAAAATAATTGACATAGAAAGTAAAAAAATAAGTATACTAAAACGAACAAAAATGTTTATACAAAGAAAGGAGAACTAAAAATGATTAATTTAATCGTTGCAACACATGGAAAAATGTCAGAAGAAACTGTTAATTTAACAAAAATGATTTTAGGTGAAAGTGAACAACTGATTTCGTTACATTTTTATCAGGTGAAGGTCCAGAAGATTTAATTGAGAAATATAAAAATATTATCTCAAAAATACAAAAAGTGAAGGAACTCTATTTTTAGTAGATTTATTTGGAGGAAGTCCTCACAATGCAGCTTGTAGAATAGTTGCTGAAACAGAAAATACAGATGTAATAACAGGAGTAAAATGTACCAATGTTATTAGAAGTATTAGATGCGAGGGAAGAGACAAACAAAGTTTCAGAATTAGTTGAAACGGCAAAAAATTCTGGAATAAACGGAATTAAAAATTTTTTTAGTGAAATATTTACAGAAAGTGATGACTCAGACGAAGAATTAGATGAATTAGATTTATAATCTTAAATTCTAATTGAAATCACAAAAAAGAGAAAGGAGTGTTATTGAAATACAAAAATGTATTTTAAATAACGAAAAATTATGGAATTAGTTTTAACAAGAATAGATTCAAGATTAATACACGGACAAGTAGCAACTTCATGGGTAAAAAGCTACAAAACCGAGGCAATTTTTCGCAGTAAATGATGGAGTTGCTGAAGATAAAAATTAGAAAATCATTATTATTACAAGTTGCACCAGAAGGAGTAAAAATCATTTGTAATACCAGTAGAAAAAGCTATAGCGGTTTATAAAAACCCTAAATATGCAACAACAAAAAGTATTATTATTAGTTACAAATCCTGCAGATTTAGTGAGATTAATTGAAGGTGGAGTAGACATCAAAAAGTAAATGTTGGTGGAATGACTTATAGCGAAGGAGATAAAATGATTTCGCAAGCAGTTACAATTAAAAAGACGACTTAGCGGCATTCAAAAATTAGATGAAATGGGAGTAGAACTTGAAATTAGACAATTAGCATCGTCTTCAGCCGAAAACTTAAATGCAAAATTAGATTCAATTTCATTTGATTAATATTTAACATCGGTTAATATTTTAATTAATAATTTATATAAATTTTTTAGGAGGAACAGAGCATGAACTTTGTACAGTTAATTTTATTAGCATTAGTTGCAGCTATAACTGGAATGGGAAGTGTACTTGATGAAAGACAAACTCATCGTCCATTAGTAGCTTGTACTTTAGTAGGGTTAGTTTTAGGAGATGTAAAAACAGGAGTTCTTTTAGGAGGAGCACTTGAAATGATTGCACTTGGATGGATGAACGTTGGAGCAGCAATGGCACCAGATGCAGCATTAGCAAGTGTAATTTCAGCAATTTTAGTTATCGTAGGGAAACAACCAATAGGTCAAGGAATAGCAATAGCAGTACCTATAGCAGCAGCAGGACAAGTTTTAACAATTTTCGTTAGAACAATTACAGTATTTTTCCAACATAAAAGCAGATAAATATGCAGAAGAAGTCTAATTTCAGAGGAATTGAAATGTGTCACTTTGCAGGATTAGCGTTACAAGCGTTAAGAGTTGCAATACCAGCGGTTTTTAGTTGGATTAATTGCAGGAACAAGTGTTGTAGAAGGAATGTTAAACTCAATTCCAGAAGTTGTAACAAGAGGATTACAAATAGCTGGAGGATTTATCGTAGTAGTTGGATATGCGATGGTTATTAACATGATGGAAGCAAAAGCATTAATGCCATTTTTCTTCTTAGGATTCGTAGTAGCAGCATTTACAGGATTTAATTTAGTAGGATTAGGAATTTTAGGATTATGTATTGCAATATTATACATTCAATTAAACCCTAAATATCACCAATCTATTGCTTTTACCAAGTAATACAAATGCTTTTAGTTGAAGAAGCAGACGATGAATTAGAAGGACTGTAGGAGGTAGAAAAAAATGGCAGAAAATATGAAAAATTAACTGATAAAGATATAAAAAGTATGTACTGGAGATCAACAACTTTACTAGGATCATTCAATTTTGAAAGAATGCAATCAATGGGATTTTGCGTAACAATGATTCCTGCAATAAAAAGACTTTATTCTAAAAAAGAAGATCAAGCAGCAGCATTAAAAAGACATTTAGAATTCTTTAATACTCAACCATGGATTGGATCAGCAATAATGGGTGTTACAGCTGCGATGGAGCAAGAAAAAGGCAAATGGAGCAGATATTGATGACGCTACAATAAGTGGAATTAAAGTAGGATTAATGGGATCTTTAGCAGGAGTTGGAGATCCAATTTTCTGGGGAACTTTAAGACCAGTATTAGCAGCCTTGAGCTCAATAGCTTTTAGCTGGTGGAAAATATTTTTGGATCCAAATCTTATTCTTTTATAGCAATTAACATAGCTAGAGCATTAACAAGATGGTACGGATTGAAATATGGATATGAAAAAGGAGTAGAAATAGTTAGTGATATGGAAGGTGGAGTTATTCAAAAATTAACTCAAGGTGCTTCTATATTAGGACTTTTCGTAATGGGATCATTAGTTTCTAAATGGACTTCAATCAATATTCCATTAGAATTATCAAGATATACTGACCAAACCGGAGCAGAAGTAGTAACAACAGTTCAAAGTATTTTTAGATTCATTATTACCAGGATTAGTACCATTATTATTAACATTTGGTTGTATGCACTTATTAAGAAGAAAAGTAAATGCAATTTATATAATATTTGGGTTCTTTGTAATAGGAATAATTGGATACTGGTTAGGAATTTTAGCTTAATATGTTAAAAACTTTATTCAAAAAATAGAAAAATATGTCCACGTTCCACCAGTGGAAGGATATATAAAAATAGTTCTATGTTAGTAACAGGATTAATATTAATAGGAATGATACTTTATCCTATAACAAAAGGATACAGGGACAATAATTGCGTTGTCAGTAGCGTTAATTAGTGATGATTGGTCAAAAACTTTTAATAAAAACAAGCAAAAGATGATTTTAGAGATATGTATTATGCAAAAGAAATGTATTTAAAAACAAAAATAAAGAATATCTTGATTTCATTATGGCTCGTTCGACTCAAATGGTGAGAGATGTAAAAGTTTTATCAAATAGAGCAAAAAAATAGAAATAGTAGATTTGCAAAAATTTGTGGAAGATGTAAAAATAAAAATAATGGAATAATTAAAAATAGAGGGAAATCATAAAAAGATAGAACTCTATTTTTGTGAGAAAATATGTTGAAAAACTAAAAAGATGAAGAAAAAGCAATAAAAATAGCTTGAATAGTACAAAAATATAGAAAATATGATATAATAAAAAGGAAAAAATAAAAAAATAAACAGATTGATAGATAAAAATAGGAGGAAAAATGTTAGAAAAAAATTAACTAAATTGAGAGAAGAAGTTTTAGAGAATTTAGAAAAAAACAGTAAATCTTGATGAATTAAATGAGTTAAGAGTTAAAAATTTTAGGGAAAAAGGAGAATTTACAGCTATAATGAAAGAAATGGGAAATATAGCTGTAGAAAAAGAGCTGAATTTGGTAAAACAACAAATGAAATAAAAATGTTTTGAATGAAAAATTTGAAAAATAAATTAAATGAATTAAAAGAATTAGCAAAACAAGAAAGACTTAAAAATGAAACAATTGATATAACTTTACCGGGGAAAAAGCTAATGAGGGATCGTTTCATCCATTAACAAAAATAGTTATGGAAATAAAAAGAAATAGTGTCTACAATGGGATTTGATATAGTTGATAGATAGAAGTGGAATATGTAAAATATAATTTTGATGATTTGAATATACCAAAAACGCATCCATCAAGAGAAATTTCGGACACTTTTTATATAAAAGAAGATGAAGTTGTATTGAGAACACAAACTTCTGGAATGCAAATAAGATATATGTTAGAAAGAAAAACCTCCGTTTAGAATGATATTCATTGGAAAAGTATATAGACCTGATTATGATGTGTCGCATACGCCTATGTTCCATCAAATGGAAGGGCTTATGATAGGAGAAGATGTATCTTTTGCAAACTTTAAAAGCTGTTTTTAGAAAAATGTAGTGAAAAATATTTGGAGAAGATAGAAAAAGTAAGATTTAGACCACATTTTTCCCGTTTACAGAGCCTTCAGCTGAAATGGATGTAGAATGTGGAGTTTGTAAAGGGTCAGGTTGTAGAGTTTGTAAAAGGAACAGGTTGGCTTGAAATTTTAGGAAGTGGAATGGTAAATCCAAAAAGTTCTTGAAAAATGTAGGAATAGATCCTAAAAAATATCAAGGATTTGCATTTGGATTAGGGCTTGAAAGAATTACAATGTTGAAATATGGAATTGACGATTTAAGAGCGTTTTATGAAAATGATAAAAAGATTTTTAGATCAATTTTAATTAAAAATTAGAATGATAAAAATTAAAAATTATTAGAAAAATATTGAAAAAGAATAAATTGGGAATAATAAAATAGGAGGAAATAATGTTAATTTCTTTAAATTGGTTATATGTAGATTTGGAAGGAATAGAAACAAGTGAAATGGAAAAATGCCTTAACTATGATTGGGCAAGAAGTTGAAAAAAATTGAAATTAAGGGAGAAAAATTTAGATAAAGTAATAACTGCACAAATTTTTAGAAAAAGAAATGCATCCAGATTCAGATCATTTGACAGTTTGCAAAGTAGATACAGGAAAAGAAGTGTTGCAAATAATATGGAGCTCCAAATCATAAAAGCGGGAGATAAAGTGGCGTTGGCTCAAATAGGTGCAAGATTAACGCCAGAATTTGTTATAAAAAAGGTAAAATAAGAGGACTTGAATCAAATGGAATGTTGTGTTCGGAAGAAGAATTAGGAATTGGACATGATGCGAGTGGAATAATAATTTTACCAGAAGATACACATCTTGGAGTGCCAATGAAAGAATATTTAGGGATTGAATGATATTGTTTTTGAATTGGAAATAACTCCAAACAGACCAGATTGTTTATCTCATATTGGTATAGCGAGAGAAGTTGCAGCTTTATATAATAAAGAATTAAAATATCCAAAAACAGAGATAAATAAAAGAAACTGTGGAAAAACTGTGGATAATATTTCTGTGGAAATAAAAGATAATGATTTGTCAAAAAGATATGTGGCTAGAATTATAAAAAAATGTTCAAGTAAAAAGAAAGTCCAAAATGGTTAAAAGAAAGAGTGGAATCTGTTGGAATAAGAAGTATAAATAATATTGTTGATGTTTCAAATTATATATTGATGGAAACAAATCAACCAAATCATATTTTTGATTTAGATAAGTTAGAAGGAACAAAAATAACAGTTGATGTAGCTAAAAATGATGAAATTTTTGTGACTTTTAGATGAGCAAGAAAGAAAAATTAAATAATGAAGATATAGTAATTAAAGATGAGAAAAAGTAGTTGCATTGGCTGGAGTTATGGGTGGATTTAATTCACAAATAACTGAAAATACAAAAAAATATTGTTAGAAGTAGCTCATTTTAATCCACAAAAATTAGAAAAACATCAAGAAGATTGGCTTTAATAAGTGATTCATCATATAGATTTGAGCGTGGAGTAGATAGAGAAAATGCAATAAATGTAATAAATAGAATTGCAAATGTAATTCAAGAAGTGGCAGGAGGAGATATTTTACAAGGAGTTGTAGATATTTATCCTGAAGTTCCAGCAAAACAAGTGGCAGAGCTTAATTTTGAAAGATTAAATAGATTTGTAGGAAAAGAGATAGCAAGAGAAGAAGTAATTAGAATTTTAAAAATTAGAAGTAATAGTTGAAGATAAAGGAGAAAATTTAATTTTAACAGCTCCAAGTTTTAGACAAGATTTAGAAAATGAACAAGATTATTACGAAGAAATTATTAGAATGTATGGATTTGATAATATTGAAAAATAAATTACCAAAAAGTGGAAATAAATGAAACTTCAACGATTGATACAACTAAATTGATAGATAGAGTTAAATTAATTGCAGCAAGTACAGGACTTCAAGAAGTAATAAATTATAGTTTTATACCAAAAAGATGGAGTAGATAAAATTAAATTTACTAATGTTGAAAAAGAAAACTTGATTGATGTGTTAAAACCTATTACGGAAGATTTTTGTAACATTAAGACCAACATTACTTTATAGTTTAATAAAAATGCAAAAGATAATATAAATAGAAATGTAGAAAAATATAAGATTTTTGAAGTAAGTAGAACATTTGAAAAAGCTGAAGAATTAGCAAAAAGAAGAAGTTAAATTGGGAATAATTTTAGCTGGAAATAATGATAAAAACATTGTGGAATCCAAAAGCCTCGAAGCGTATGATTTCTATGATTTAAAAAGGGATTGTTGAGGAAATATTTTCAAAAATTAAGATTTAAAAACTATCAAATAAAAAGAAGTACACAAACACAATTACACCCTGGAAGATCGGTAGATGTATTTGTAGGAAGAGAATTTATAGGAAGTTTTTGGAGAAATTCATCCAGATGTATTGGAAAAATTTTTGATTTAGGTAAAAATCTGTTTTAGTTGGAGAATTTAATATAGATTTAATAAAAAATATATTGAAAAAGCCGTGAAATATGAAGGAATGGTTAAATTCCCAGCAGTTCCAAGAGATATAGCTTTAGTGATGGATGAAGCAGTATTAGTTGGAGATGTTTTAAAAGTAATAGAAAAAAATTGACAACAAAATAGAAAAAAAGTTGAATTATTTGATATTTATAGAGGATTGGGAGTATTAACAGGTAAAAATCTGTTGCAATTAGTATAAAAATTGAGAGATAAAAATAAAAACTTTAGAAGAAAAAGAAATAAATGATGTTGTTGAAAAAAATACTTAAAAAGTTGAAAAACAATTTGGAGCAGAGTTGAGACAATAATCATTGAAGAGGAATGAAGTAAAAATGAATAAAAATTATGATGTAATAGTAGTTGGAGGAGGGCATGCTGAGTAGAGGCTGCCCTTGCTTCCGGCAAGACAAGGATTAAAAAAACGGCTCTATTCACAATATATTTAGATAGTATAGCTATGATGTCATGTAATCCATCTGTAGGAGATCTGGGTAAAAAGCCATTTAGTGTCTGAACTAGGAATGCTTGGTGGAGAAATGGCAAGACATGTTGATAATTATAATTTACAATTAAAAACTTGAATCATACAAAAGGTCTGGCATCAAGAATAACGAGAGCTCAAGCCGATAAATATTGGTATAGAATAAAAATGAGAGAAATAGTTGAAAAAGAAAAATGTTAGATTTAATTCAAGGGATAGTTGTAGATATAATTGTGGAAAAATGGAGAAGTTGTAGGAATTGAAGATAAATTAGGTGTAAAAATACGGCACAAAAAGCATTAATATTGTGTACTGGAACATTTTTAGGTGGGCAATATATAATGGGAGATGTGAAATTTGAAGCAGGAAGACAAGGAGAACCTGCAAGCTCGGAGTTACCAGCAAAATTAGGAAGACTTGGATTTGAATTGGATAGATACCAAACGGCAACTCCGCCAAGAATAGATAAAATGAGTATTGATTTTAGCAAAATGGAAGAATTAAGAGGAGAGGAAAAACCGAGATATTTTTCATATGAAACAAAAAGAATATAATTCAACATTACCAACTTGGCTTACATTTACAACAGAAGAAACGATAAAAAGTGGGACAAGAAATGTTGAAATATTCGCCTATTGTAACGGGAATAGTTAGCACGAAAGAGTATCAAGACATTGTCCGTCGCTTGATAGAAAAAAATAATGAATTTTCCTGAAAAACGAATCATCAAATATTTTTAGAGTTAGAAAGTGTAGAAAATAATGAAATTTATATAAATGGATTTACAACAGCAATGCCTCCATTTGCACAAGAAGCAATGTTGAAAACAATAGCAGGGCTTGAAAAATGCTAAGATTGTGAGATATGGGTATGCAATAGAGTATAACTTTATACCTGCACATCAATTAAATTTAACTTTAGAATCAAAAAGTTGTAAAAGGAATTTATACGGCAGGAACAATAAATGGAACGAGTGGATATGAAGAAGCCTGCGTGTCAAGGATTTATAGCTGGAGTAAATGCTGCAAGAAAAAAATTTTAGGAAAAAGAACAAATAATAATTGATAGAAGTGAAGGTTATATTGGAGTTTTAATAGATGATATTATAAATAAAAACGCCAGAACCTTATAGAGTACTACCATCAAGAGCAGAATATAGACTTACTTTAAGACAAGATAATATTTTTTTATAAGATTATTTGATAAAAGCTAAAGAAATAGGGCTTTTTAAATAAAGAAAAATTAGATGAACTTGAAGCAACTAAAATTGAGATGGATAAAGAAATTGAAAGATTAAAAACAAATAAAAAATTTATCCAACTAAAAGAAACAAATGAGAAATTAGAAAAATAGAACAGCAGTATGCAAAAGAAAAATAATGAAAAATATGAAAAAAATGGAGCTAATAGCCCTGTTTCAGCTTTTTGAATTTTTAGCGAGAAAAAGAAATAACTTATGATAATTTATCTGAATTTACTGAAATAACTGAATTATCACCGTTAGCAAAAAGAACAAGTAGAAATTGAAAGAAAATATAGAATATTTATTGAAAGAGAAAAGCACAAATAGAGAAATTTAAAAATTAGAAATGTTAAAAATTCCGGAAAACATTAATTATGAGGAAATAAAAAGGATTAAGTAACATTGCAATTTCAGGATTGACTTATGGAAATCCTAAAAACTATAGGGCAAGCAAGTAGAATAAGTGGAGTTACATATAACGATATAGCATTATTAATATCAATTATAAAATAAATAAATACAAAAATAAAAAAGATATATAGATATAAAATATAAAAACTACAAAAATATGATATAATATAGGTATTGATTAAAGAAACAAAACGTTAAGAAAGGAAGATGAGTAAATGAAAAATATACTAAGTTTTTAGTAAATAGAATAATTATGGGTCTAGTAACATTATGGTTAGTAGTAACTATTACATTCTTTTTATTACATTTATTACCAGGGATCCATTCCAAAGTGAAAAAGCAATCCCACCAAAAAAATAAAAAGAAAATTTAATGGCTAAAATACCATTTAGATAAACCTTTAGGAGAACAGTATGTTCAATATTTAAAAAGTGTATCTAAAGGAGATTTAGGAGAATCTATGAAAGTAAGAGGAAGAACAGTAAATGATGTAATCAAAAAAAGCTTTTCAATTTCAGCAGATTTAGGAGCAAGATCAATAATCTTTGCATTAGTTGTAGGAATACCATTAGGAATAGTTGCAGCTTTTAAAAAGAGGAAAAATATCAAGATAAAATAGCAATGATTATAGCAGTAATTGGAATTTCGGTTCCAAGTTTTTGTACTGGCAGGGCTTATGCAAAAATACTTTCGTAGATGTACATAATGGTTTTCTTTATAGATAAATTAGGATTACCAGACTTTTTAAGAATAAGATTATCAGGATGGGATAGTCCAGAGAAAAAAATATTACCAGTTGTAGCATTAGGATTATACACAGTTGCATTAATAGCAAGATTATTAAGAGATAAAATGATAGAAGTAATGGGACAAGATTATATAAGATTAGCAATAGCAAAAAGGAGTAAAACCTAGAGATATAGTTGTAAAACATGCTTTTAAGAAATGCTATTTTTACCGATAGTTACAATTATGGATCAACAATAGCGGCAGTATTAACAGGATCGTTTGTAATTGAAAAAGTATTTACAATACCGGGATTAGGGAAAATATTATATACAATCAATAAAACGATAGGGATTATACAATGGTATTAGGAGTTACAGTATTCTATGCAGCATTTTTAATATTAATGATGATAGTGATGGATATTGTATATGCATTAGTAGATCCTAAAATTAAACTTGGAAAAAGGAGAGAGTGATTAAAAATGGAAAAATATAAATGTGCAAAATGAAAAATACACAATTTTCTCAATATAAGCCGACATCTGAAGATTTTACAATAGTAGGAATAGATAAATCACAAACAGAAGTTATTTACAAAACCAAGTTTAACTTTTTGGCAAGATGGTTGGAGAAGATTTAAGAAAAAAATAAATTGGCTTTATCGTTTTTAGGATTAACAGTAGTATTTATATTTTTAGCGATTTTTTTGGACAAATGATTACAAAGTATTCTTATAGAGATCAAGATTTAGCATCTAAATTTTTAAGTCCAACAAAAGGAATAGCTTGGGACATTATTTAGGAACCGATAATTTGGGAAGAGATTTGTTTGCAAGACTTTCACAAGGAATTAGAATTTCAATGGAATTATCAATAGTTACAGCAGTTATTTGTGTTGTATTTGGGACGATTTATGGAGCAATTTCAGCTTATTTTGGTGGAATTGTGGATACTATAATGACAAGAATAGTAGAAGTTGTAATGACAATTCCTTCAATGATTTATATAATTTTATTAATGGTTGTTATGGGAAATAGTGTTAAAAACAATAATTATTGCAATGTCAATAACAAGATGGTTAAACTACTCATTATTAGTTAGAGGAGAAGTTTTAAAAAATAAAAAGAAAGTGAATTTGTATTGGCTCTAAAAATCACTTGGAGGAAACTTTATTTGGATAACTTTAAAACATTTAATTCCAAATACTTTAAGTGTAATAATAATAAGACTTACGACAGATATACCAAATATTATATTTACTGGAAGATTTTTAAGTTTCATTGGTTTAGGAGTACCGATACCTCAAAGCTCATTAGGAAACTTAGTATTTGATGGATTTGTAAATATGGATTCGTATCCTTACTTATTCATTATACCAGCAGTAGTTATTTCATTAATAACATTAGCGTTTAATATAGTTGGAGATGCGTTAAATGATGCATTAAATCCAAAATTAAGATCATAATTTAATGTTTTAGATATAAGCTAGATTAGGAGAAAAATGAATAAAAAAATTATTAGAAGTGAAAAACTTAAGTGTTTCTTTTAATACTTACGCTGGAGAAGTAAAAAGCTTTTAAGAGATATAAGTTTTTCGGTAGATAGAGGAGAAACTCTTGCGATAGTTGGAGAGTCTGGATCAGGAAAAATCAGTAACTGTTCAAACTATAATGAGATTAATACCTATACACCAGGGGAAATAAAAAGGTGGAGAAATATTGTTTGATGGAGAAGATATTGTACAAGTAACAGATGAAAAGAATGAGAGAATTACGTGGTGGAAGAATTGGAATGATATTCCAAGATCCGATGACATCATTAAATCCAACAATTAAAGTTGGAAAACAAATAATGGAAGGTATTTTAATACATAAAAAGTTTCAAAAAGAAGAGCTAAAAAGCAAGCTATTGAAATGTTAAGAAAAAGTAGGAATACCTAAACCAGAAGAAAGATTTAATCAATATCCGCATGAATTTTCAGGTGGAATGCGTCAAAGAGCGGTTATAGCGATAGCTCTTTTCGTGCGAACCAGATTTATTAATTTGTGATGAGCCAACAACAGCTTTAGATGTTACAATTCAAGCACAAATATTAGATTTAATAAATGAATTAAAAAGAATTAAATATTGCAGTAATTTTAATAACACACGATTTAGGAGTAGTTGCAGAAACTGCAGATAGAGTAGTTGTTATGTATGCTGGAGAAAAAATTAGAGGAAGCTCCGGTTGAAGAATTATTTAAACATCCCAGACATCCGTATACTTGGGGATTATTAAAATCATTACCAAGATTAGATATGGCAAGTAACGAAAAATTATCTTCAATACCTGGAACACCACCAGATTTATTACAACCACCAGTAGGAGATCCGTTTGCAGCGAGATCAGAATATGCTATGAAAAATAGATTATGAGAAAAACCGCCAATGATTGATTTAGGAAATGGACATTTTGTAAAATCATGGTTGTATGTTGATGGAGCACCTATCATTGAAAACACCTTTTGGTTCTAACAAGAAAGAGGAGGTAGAATAATGTCTGAAAAATAGAGAAAAATTAATTGAAATGACAAACTTAAAAATACTTCCCAATGAAACAAAAAAACATGTTTTAAAAAGCTGTTGACAATGTAACAATGGATATTTATAAAGGAGAAGTTTTTAAGTTTAGTAGGAGAATCAGGATCAGGGAAAACAACTTTAGGGAAGAACTGTAAGTAGACTTTATAATAAAAACAAATGGAGATATTTTATTTGCAGGAAAAGAAGTTGAAAAATATTCTGTAAAAGAATTTACTAAAAAGTACAGATGATTTTCCAAGATCCACAAGCTCTATTAAATCCAAGAATGACTGTTGGAGATATAATTGCAGAAGGAATTGATATTCATAAATTAGCTAAAACTAAAAAGAAAGAAAATGAAAAAGTTTATGAATTACTAGAATTAGTTGGACTTAATAGAGAACATGCAAATAGATTTCACACGAATTTTCTGGAGGACAAAGACAAAGAATAGGAATAGCTAGAGCTTTAGCAGTTGATCCGGAAGTATTAGTGTGTGATGAACCCATATCAGCTTTTAGACGTATCAATTCAAAGCTACAAGTTGTAAATTTATTAAAAGATTTACAAAGAGAAAGAAACTTAACATTATTATTTATTGCACATGATTTATCAATGGTAAAATATATATCAGATAGAGTTGCAGTAATGTATAGAGGAAAGTAGTAGAGTTAGGAACACCTGAAGAGTGTATAATGACCCAGTGCACAGTTATACAAAATCATTAATTTCAGCAGTGCCTATAGCTGATCCAACTTATAAAAATGGAAAAATTGAAATGGATGAATCATATTTAAGAAGTCCAATGGGCGATGTTTCGAAATAAAAAGTTCCAAAAGTTCCAGAATTAACTGAATATAAACCGACATTTTTGTGGAAACAAGTTTCTTAAAAGATCAAGGTTTAATATAAAAATATTTTAAATAATAATAATTAAAGAGATAATTTTTAGAGTTATCTCTTTTTAAAAAAATGGAAAGAAATTATAAAAATCTAGTTTATAATATTATAATTTGTTATAATGTTATAAAAATAAAAAGATAGGAAAAAGATGAAAGAGTTAAAATTTTTAAATAAAATAGATGAAAATTCATTGAAAATAGATAATAAAATGTATAGAGGTTTTGATTCCGTGGAATTTAATGTGTTCAAAAAGAGAAAAAAATAATATATATTTCAACATCAAATAGGAATTTAGAAAATTATTATGCGATGGTTGATAGTTATTTAACAGAATTAAGTAATGGGATACAAGAATTAAAATCATAAAATTAGGAAAAATATAGAACAAAAATCAGTATCAATGTTTGAAAATATATCATCAAAGAAGATCTAACAGGGATAAATATAGAATTACTAGATATTTTAAGGAATAAAAAGTAATTTTATATTATTTTTGAATTTGCAAATAACTTTTAGATGTATTTTTGAAAGAGTAAATTATTTTTGATTTTAAAGTAGGAAATGATTATAAATTTTTAGAAGTGATAGAATTTTTATAAGAAAATGGATACGAACAATCGTATCTATTGGAAAAAGGTGAAGATAGTAAGCGTGGGAGATATCTTGGATATTTTTCTCCAAATGCAGAAAATCCAATAAGGCTAGAATTTTTGACACGGAGCTTGAAAGTATAAGAGAATTTGATATTGACACTCAAAAATCAATAACAAAATTAAATGAAATAAAAATATTTGGAAATGCTTTTTATTAGGAAATAATTATGAATTTGTGGAATTAATAGAAGAGTTAAAAGTGAAGATGTAACTATAATTTTAGAAAATGAAGAATTATTGAATTATAAAATAGAAGAGTAGTGTTAATTGATAGAGAAAAAGAAAATACTTATAGACAAAGATATGAAAATTTGAAAAGAAAAAGTCATATAATTGAAACAGTGAACTTCAAAAGAAGAACAAATGGAAACTTTTAGAGATAAAGAAAAATTAAAAATTATCTGTGCAAAAAGATGTGCAAATATATACAAAAATTATGATAAAAAGTATTAGAATATAATAAAAATTTAAAAAGAAAAGCAAATGAGTATTGTGCAATATGAATTGTTTGAAGGATTTGTAATAGATGGGACTTTTTGTTTTGACGGACAGAGAACTTGACGGCTATATTTATGAGAAAAACGAAAATCAAATAAAGGAATAAAAATATAAACAAGTAAATCAAATTTTAGTTGGAGATTATGTAATTCATATTCAATATGGTGTTGGGCTTTATCAAGGTATTGAAACAATAGAAGAAAAAGATTATTTGAAAGTGAAGTATGCAGATGAAGATGTACTTATATTCCTGTTGAAAATTAGATAGATTAGAAAAATTTGTTTCATATGGAGAAGAGCCAAAACTTTATAAATTGGGACAAGAGGCTTTTAAACGAAGAAAGAAAAATTAGAGGAAGATTTAATAGAATTTGCTGAGAGCTAATAAAAATTCAAGCAGAAAGACAAGCACAAAATGGATTTGTGTATGAAAGATACAATTTGGCAGGAAGAATTTGAAGCCTGAATTTCCTGAGGAAACTCGAAGATCAAAAGCAATACAAGATGTAAAAATGATATGGAAAGTCCTCTATAATGGATAGAATTGTAGTGGAGATGTTGGATATGGGAAAACGAAGTATCAATGAGAGCTGCATTTGCAGCGATAGAAAATGGGAAGCAAGTAGTTATGGATTGCACTGACTACGGTACTTGCAGAACAACATTATACGAGATTTAAACGGCGATTTGAAAAAGTATCCAATTACGATTGAAAGATTTTCACGTTTAACACAATCAAAAATCAAAAGAAATATTGAAAAATTTGAAAAAGTGGAATGATGACTTAATAATAGGGGACACACCGTTTATTGAGTAAAGATGTAGAATTTAATAATTTAGGGCTTTTTAATAATAGATGAAGAGCAAAAATTTGAGTAGAAGGCGAAAGAAACGATAAAAACAAAAAGGGAGTAAAGTTGATGTACTTACATTGACAGCAACTCCGATACCAGCGTACATTAAATTTAGCTTTTACTTGGAATAAGAGAAATTTCTACATAGATACACTCCAATAAATAGACTTCCTATTATAACAGAAGTTGTAGAGTGGAATGAAAAATGTTGTAAAAATGTCAATATTGCGAGAATTATCAAGAGATGGACAAGTATTTTATATTTATAATGATGTAAAAAATATGAAATATAAATTGAAAGAATTAAAAGAGTTATTACGGAATTTCAGAAAATAGAATTTATACACGGACAACTTCTCCAAAAAGAAATAAAAGATAAGTTGAAAAAGGTTTGAAGAGGGAGAATACGATGTTTTAATGGCATCTACAATAATTGAAAAATGGAATTGATGTTTCAAATGCAAATACGATTTTAATAGAAAATTTTTGCAGAATTAGGGCTTTCACAATTATATCAACTAAGAGGACGAGTTGGAAGAAGTAACAGACAAGGTTATTGTTATCTATTAAAAACAAGAGATTAACGACAAAAAGGTAAATTAAAAAGAAGAAAGTACATAAAGTAGAAGGAATAAAAATCAGGCGGTTTTCAAATATCAATGGAAGATATGAAAATTCGTGGAGCAGGAGAGATTTTAGGAGATAAGCAACATGGAACGATAGAAACATTTGGATACGATCTTTATATAAAAATGTTAAACGAGGAAATAAAAAGGCAAAAAGGAGAATATAAAGAAAAACTGGAAAATGTTGAAATAATATTAAAAGAAAAAGGTTACATTCCAGAAACTTATATTGAAAAAGAAGAAAGATTGAATGTGTATAAAAGATTTGCAATGCTTGAAAAGTTATCAAAGAATTAGATGAGCTTTGTAAAAGAAAATAAAAAGATAGATTTGGTAAAAATACCGGAAATTATGAAAAAATTTATATTAAGTGTTAAATTTAAAAATATTTACTGAACAAAATAAAATACAAAAATTGAAGAAAATGCAACATTTGAATTACATTTTGTGGAAGAAATGGGAATGAAATACGTAAGATTATTGTCTAAAAATTTAGAAATGAGAAATATAACGAAAAACAAAAATATTTTCTGAACAATTAACAGAGAAAAAGAAGAATTTATAGTTATGGAAGTTGTAAAAATGGAATTGTTTGACTATGTATCTATGTTATAAAAAGACTATTTTTATTTATATAAATATGCTATAATGAATTAGTAAAAAAATAATTAATAAAAAGGAAAATTTATGAGTAATAAAAATATTTAATCAAAAATATTAACAGAAAAAATGCTGTTAGAGAAGTAAATTTAGAAAAAGCATAATCTTCAAGAAAGAAGAAAAACTAGAAAAATGGATGAATTTCATAAAACGGGAAATTTAAAAATTATAAAGAAGAGTCACTCAAGGAGAATTTTTAAATGAAATTTTTAGTGGTGTATTAAATTATAAAAATAGTCGTAAAAGTGCCGAGGAATGGCATTTGAGCGAGAGGCAAAAACGAAAATTGATGGAACGAAAGCAGATGGAATGCTTGGATTTTTCACGAAGGAAGATTTAGATAAAAAGAAAATATCGGATAAAGTTCGTGTTGTGATAGAATTAAAAGCACCGTATTTCAATCTTGATCAAAAACAAAAAGACAAGGAGATAATAGAACTGCCGTTGAGCAAGCATTTGGGTATGTTTCAAAATATGGAAATGGAAATTGTCAGTGGGTTATTGTGTCAAATTATTATGAAATAAGACTTTACACTTCACTTGATCAATCTAAATACGAATATTTTAATCTTGATATGCTACAAGAAACGGAAAAATTTTCAAAAATTCATATATTTGTTATCAAAAACATCGTTAATTGGGGATGGTGGAAAACATACGCCAAAAACAAAAGTTTTATTTGAAGAAAAATATTGCTGAGGAAAAAGAATAGAAAAACAATTTTATACTTTGTATAAATCTGTGAGAGAAAATGTTTTTAAAAATTTAGTTGCAAACAATAGGGAAGTAAACGAAGAATTGTTGCTTGAAAAAACACAAAAATTGATGGATAGATTTTTATTTATCGCTTTTGCGGAAGACAAAGGGCTTTTACCTAGAAATTCTTATGAAAGTGTAGATTGTCAAAAAGGTAAAGAATATTTAGGAATATTTGAAATGTTTAAAACTTTTTGTAATTGGATAAATTCTGTAACAAACAATTTAATATCAATCGTTACAATGGAGGTCTTTTTAAGGAAGACACGGATCTTGGACGGACTTTTTAATTGAAGATGCTGTTTTTTGAAGAATTAGATAGCACAATACGATCAGAACAAGTAAATGAACACATTTTAGGGTCACATTTTTGAGCAAAGTATTACTGATTTAGAGGAAATAAAATCATCTCTACAAAAATAAAGAATATGATCAAAAAAAGAAGAAAACGGAAAAACAGGAGTATTTTATACTCCGAAAACATATTACAAGACACATTGTGGAAACGACAATAGGAAATTGGCTTGAAGACAAAAAGCTGAACTTGGTTATTATGAATTACTGAAATTAAAGAATTTTGGACAACAAAAGGATTTTCATCAAATGCTAAAAACATTTAGAGTTCTGGAAAAAAGTACCGTGATGCTGTAAAAATATGAAAAATAATTGATCCGGCTTTGTGGATCTGGAGCTTTTTCTTATTGGAAGATTTGATTATTTAATGAAAATTTCTGAATATAAAAAGAACAAATTGCAAGTTTTAATATTTCAGGGAGTTATTCATTAACGGAAGATATTACAAGTTCTATTTTTATTAAACAATATATATGGGGTAGATTTGAGTGCTGAATCTGTTGAAATTACGAAATTAGCACTTTGGCTTAAAAACGGCAGACCCTTCAAGACCGTTAGAAAATTTAGATGAAAATATAAAAGCACGGAAATTCTGTTGTTGACGACAAACAAATTGACGAAAATTTTTGCGTTTAATTGGAATGAAGAATTTAGTGAAATATTTGAAAATGGGGATTTGATATTGTAATTGGAAATCCTCCTTAGTGTTAGACAAGAAAGTATAAAAGGAAATTAAGCCTCACCCTACAAAAAAATTATGCTGTTTACACAGGAGTTGTTGATTTATATTGTTATTTTTATGAATTAGGTTATAAATTATTGAAAAAGATAGCGGCTACTTAGGATTTATTATGAGTAACAAATGGTTCCGTGCAAAATATGGGCAAAATTTGAGACAATTTTTTCCTTGAAAAATACTGAAATCTTAGAAATTATTGACTATAATGGTATAAAAATATTTGATGGAGCAACGGTCGACTCAAATATAATTGTATTTAAGGCGAAAAAGATAGTGAAAAATATAAATGAAATGAGTATAAAAATTGGAGATAGCGATTATTTCAAATTAAAAACACAAAATAGTTTAAGTAGTGAAATGTTTGTATTTTTCTCATAATGAGGAAGAAATTAGTATAAAAGATAGAAAAATTGGAAAGCCGTTGAAAAGAATGGGAAATTTCTATAAATCGTGGAATTTTAACGGGATTAAATGATGCTTTTTATTATAAATAAAGAAACACGAGATATGCTTATAAATGCTGACTTTAAAAATAGTGAAAGTTATAAAGCCACTTCTTCGTGGGCGAGACATTAAAAAAATATGATATTAATTTTTGCAGAGTTGTATTTGATTAACATTCATAATGGAACAAAAAAATACAGATGCAATTAATATTAACGATTATCCTAAAATTAAAGAATGGCTTGATACCTTTGAACCCAAATTATCAAAACGAAGTGATAAAGGAAAACACCATACAATTTAAGAAATTGTGCTTATTTAGACGATTTTGAAAAAAGAGAAAATTGTTTATGCTGAAATGGTACAGAGTTCAGAATTTTTCTTTGATAATAATAATTTTCTGTAATGATACTGCTTTTTATTTTGACAGGAAATCATTTAAAATATCTTACTGCTTTTTAAATTCAGATTTTAAATGAATTTTGCGTTTAAAAAGTTTTTATGCTGGTGGTGATTAGGTGGAAAAAGGTGTTAGATATAAAGAATTTATAAAGTAAATTACCAATAAAACCTTATGAAAAATGAAACTTATTTAGAAAAATAAAGTTACAGAAATTTTGGTAACAAATAAAAATCTCTGATTATAAAATTTTACTTGAACGAGCAAAAATCTAATAAAAATATGATGAAATTATTGATTTAGAAAAATTATTAGAAGATTCAGCTTTTTAGTGCAAAAACTTGAATATGAAAATTAATCAAGAAATTTATAAAATTTATGGATTAACACAAAAAGAAATTGATTTTATTGAGAAAAACATATAAATTTTTAAAATGAAGTGAAAATAGAAGGTAAAACTTCTATATTTTACATTATAATTAATGAAAATAAAAATTTAATGAAGTATTTAAAATATGTGAATTATGAGAAAAAATTTAGTGTAATTTATAAAAATTGGAAATAAATAATGAGAAATATTGAAATATTATCATATGGTATAATAGATGGTAAATGATTAGCAATTTGTATATAAAAATATTATTTAAAGAAAGAAGATTTTAAAATGATGGAAATCTCGAAAAAGTTGTGCAAAGATTAACAGAATATTTGTCAATATTAAAAGAAGTTAGAAAAATGAAAAATATAAATTCAATTAAACTTTCAAAAATAATGAATACAACATCAGCACAAGTTAGAAAAGATTTGATCTACTTTTTGAGAATTCGAGTAAGAGGAAAAAGGATATGATATTGATAATCTTGCAGGAAATTATAGAAAAATCTTTTTAGGAATAAATGAAGAAACAAATGTTACAATTGTGGGACATGGAAAAATGGGGAAATGCTACAAAAATATAAAAGTTTTTAGGAAAAGATTTAATATTATAGGAATATTTGATAAAGATCCTGAAAAATAGGACAAATCGCTTCGGATCAATTAAAAATAGAGATAAAAAGATATTGAAAATATAAATGAATTTTATTAAAGAATATCCGGGGAATCGAAACAGCTATTTGTCTGTTGTAAAAAGAAAATGCACAAATTGCAGCAGAACAGTTAGTAGAAACTGGTATAACAGCTAATATTAAATATGACAACGTCATAAATTAGAATTACCCAAAGAGATAACAGTAGTAAATGTAGATATTTTCAGCAAAATTCACAAGAATTAAATTTTTGGAGAATCAATCAGTAACAATATTAATGGGGAGGAAGAGTGAAAATAATAGATGGAAAGGCTTTTTCAAAAAGAGTACAACAGCGTATAAAAGAAGAGCATGAACAGTTAAAAACATAAAACGGGAAGACCGCGGGCTTGCAGTAATAATTGTTGGAGATAATCCAGCATCACAAGGTATTAAGAAATAAAACAAAAGCGTGTGAGAATGCGGGATTTTACCAGAAACAATAGAATTGCCAGCGAGTATATCTGAAGATGAATTGGTAAAAGAAGTACAAAAATTAAATGAAAAATGAAAAATAGATGGAATTTTAGTGCACTACTTTTACCAAATCATATTAATGAAAATGAAAGTAATTAATACGATTTCACCAGAAAAGATGTAGATGGATTTTGATCTGTTAAATGTTGGAAAAACATGATGTTAGGAGATGAGTACAGGATTTTTACCGTGTACTCCATATGGAATAATGCAATTATTAGAAGAATATAAAGTGATGTAGGAAAAGATGTTGTTATCGTCGGAAGAAGTAACATTGTCGGGAAACCAATGGCTTTTAATACTTATAGAAAAAAGGCGACAGTAAAGCATGTAATTCAAAAACTAAAGATTTGAGTGATAAAACACAAAGAGCTGATATAGTTATTGTTGCGGGCAGGAGTACCAAATTAGTAAAAGCGAAAGATGTAAAAGGGGAGCGATTGTGATAGATGTAGGAATAAACAGGAGTGGATGGACTGTGTAAGGAGATGTAGATTAAGTGGATGAAGTAGATTGAGAAAGTGTAAGTCTTATAACAATTCAGTTCCCCGGAGGAGGTGGCACCCATGACTA